>TARA_R110001592_G_scaffold125121_1_pt1 | contig 15631 bp, 22 predicted proteins | sample TARA_R110001592 | Tara Oceans TARA_R110001592 (sample SAMEA4398387) | marine metagenome | biome: Polar Biome; feature: [SRF] surface water layer (ENVO:00010504); material: water (ENVO:00002006), including particulate matter (ENVO:01000060) such as... | depth 5 m
TTTCTCATATCAAGATGAATCTTCTCTTCAATTCTCTTGGCATACGGCCCATCAGGCCACATGTGTTCAGGTTTCATAGTAACAACATCAAATGGTTTGAAATATTTTTCGACTATTTTAACCTTAAAATCCGGGTTATTCTTCAAATTGTTCTGAATCGATAAAAACTTCTGTTTGTAAATACTAGCGTATTTGTGATTATCCCAAGCAGCTTCTTCACCTATATCATTTACCCTCTCTTTCGCATAGTTCAATATACATTTCTCGAGATTTATACACGTAGTATTATCCTTTGGAATCTCGAGAAGTGTAGATAACCTCTCAATTACAAATTGACGTGTCGGATTATCCATTACACTTAATAAATCTTAAGTTTATAAGTCACTTAGGGTAACGGAAGTCCCGCATACACATCTTTCTGGTTGGGTGAATCGAATGCATCAGAAACCCTCCGCGCTGGATTTGTATCAACGAAACCATAACGATAATCATTGTGGCCACTCATGTAGTTTTCACAGCCACGGAAAACCATCCACGCCATCACAATCAGTATAGCGATGCCTAATAAAAGTCTGTTGTTCATTTACAGTCCACATATATTTTTTTTGTGTTACAATATTAAGATGAACAAGGCAGTTCTCATTCGTGAGAAACAAGGAGATATGAAAGAAATAAACTTGGATATAGCTCCACACAAAAATGAAATTTTTAAAATTTTAGAAGGACGACAAACATTTATTGGTCAATGGCCTGAAATAGATGTCGTTATAATGAAACCCGAAAATGGTAAAGTGATGAATGAAAACATTTTACCACATCCGTTTAACAACGAAAATGTGTATGGAAAAATTTTACTTGTGAGAATGGATGAACAGTCAGAACCTCGAGATTTTACATTAAGAGAATACCGTAGGTACAAACGCCTCCCCGTTTAATACTGCATTCGCATATTTCATACAAAGCTGAAAATGTACATAAGCCCAGTCAATAGGATTTTCAATGGATGGTTTTCCAGGTAATGGATTATCATTCACAACGCCAATGACATTCACACGATCACCACCCATTGATTTTGCCATAAGGCCGCCAACCTTTTTTAACCACATGGCATGGTCTTCATTTTTACAATCAAAGCTTCTGACAAAGTGTGCCATTTATATTACTTGGGATTCTTTTCTATAAGTAGTCGCGCACTTGGGTCGGTTATTTTAGTCCATTTAGGTCTCCAAATTTCCGAAATTAAATGATCATTGTCTCGACCGTACATCTCCCAAAAGATGTTTCTGTACAAAGCTTCCTCCTTGGTCAGAGGGGTGTTGTGACCCTCCGATTTAGCCTTCGTTTTCCCAAAAACTATGTCATCCACCTGGTCTTCGGCATACTTTTTAATTTCATCTACCCAATTCACCCCAACCGCATCACTCATGCCATCTTTTTGCCTCCATAAGATGTCATGTGGGAGATATCCCTCGAAAGCTTCACGTAATATACGTTTCTCTATAGGATCAATCTTTTCATTTTGATCACTTCGCATACATACATCAATGAAATACTTATCCAAAAATGGTACAATTAAATCTAATCCGTGAGCGCCTGCACATCTATCCGCTCGCAATCCATCAAATTGATGAATTAACCTGAGACGTCTCATATTTTCACATGAAAACTCATCTACATTTGGAGCATTATGAAAATAGAGATAACCACCCAAAATCTCATCACTTCCCTCACCTGAAAATATATAACGACAAGTTGTATTTTGTTTTATGTATTTACACAAAAGCCACATCGGAGTACTTGCACGAATAGTTGTTGTATCGTAAGACTCGAGAGACCCAATCACATCATTGATACATGAAATACCCTCTTGTGGTGTAAAGGTAACTTCGGTGTGATTCGTGTTTAAATACTTTGCCACGACTCGTGCTGCCTTGAGATCCGGGCTATCCTTGAGACCAATCGAAAATGTATTAATCTTTCCTAACTTTTTAGAAGCTATAGAAGCGATGAGACTACTATCTAGACCACCAGATAATAAAAATCCTATATCGCGATCTGTAGTAGAGAGACGATCATGTATGGCATTTTCTAAAGCGTATTTAATTTGTAACTTGAAACCATTTCGAAAGTGTTTATTCACCTTCCAATACCCCGTGTGATAACAAACAAAATCATTAATGTATGAATCGTATATATGCCCGGGAGGAAATACATGAATTTCTGAACGAAGACAGAGAAGTGCCTTGACCTCACTCGCAAAAGCTATAGATTTTTCAGCGTATCGCGTGTAAAACATAGGGCGCACACCAACTGGATCTCTAGCTGCCATTACACGGTTACCATCTGTCCATACAAACGCAAAATCTCCATTTATCATATCAACAGTTTCCATAATTCCATATTTTTCGATGAGTGGTATGAGTACTTCACAATCACTCTCACTTTTTTCCTCACCTGTTCTAAATTCTCTATGATTATATATCTCTCCATTACATATCAACATAGAATCATCCTTAACAAATGGTTGCATACCAGCATCTGTTAAATCATTAATTGCTAGTCTATAAAAGTCCATACGACATTTACCCTTTGTTTTTGTGCGATAATCATCTGGACCTCTGTGAGAAAGGAGGTGTGAAGAAATTTCAACTTCTTCACCGAAGAGAGCTAAAATGCCACACATTTATAGTACAAGTCACTTTATTTTTAAGTTGAAGTTCATCCATTCTATATATTTGTCTGGGGATGCATCACCATCCATCTCTTGACCGGACATGGAAATTGATTCGATTGTTCCCGTTGCTTCAGTATCGAACCGTAATACACAATAAAATGATATATTAGTACGACTCGCTATTTCATCGATTGTCTTAAAATCATATGTATCTACATCTAAATAACGTCGCACCTCAATGGGAGTTCTTGGCTTTGCATCCATTTTGGTTTCAATTTTTCTATTACTATTGGACATGTCAAAACTGGGCCAAATGCCATGCCTCGCTCTAAATGATGCTACATAATCTACACACCTATTGGCAACTAACTTTTCGGAAAAACATATATAACGAGGTTTGGTATTGGGATCGACTAGGCTGAGATATGATCCATTTACATTTAATTTTACAAAGTGAAACTCCATTTAAAATATATAAGGAAAATATCTTTAATTAATATAGATGAACTTCCCCAAAACCCCTGGTCAATGTAAATATATGCTCGCACTTAGATCACAAAAACCTATTGTTGTAGGAACTGGACCAGCAGGTTCAGGAAAAACTATGCTTGCATGTCAAATCGCTATGGAACATATATATTCTCATTCACGAGCCAAGGTAGTACTTACGAGACCCATAGTCGCCACAGATGAAGATATGGGATATTTACCCGGGGATAAAGAACAAAAAATGGAACCGTGGACGAAACCTATGTTTGATATTTTTGAACGCTACATTACTCATAATCAAATGGATAGATGTATTGTGATTGAACCTCTGGGATATATGAGAGGGAGGACGTTTGATAATACCCTCATTATAGCCGATGAAATGCAGAATTCCACATCAAATCAAATGAAGATGTTACTCACACGTCTAGGAGAAAATACAAAATTAATCATAACAGGTGATCTTGAACAATCGGATCTGGGAAAGGATAATGGATTATCAGAACTGATTTATAAGATGCAGTGTCTCGACTTGGAATATATGGCGCACGTAGAAATGAAAGAAGGTGATATTGTGAGACACCCAGCTGTAAATGAAGTTCTTCGTGTGTTATCTGTGTAATTGAGAACGTGAGAATTCTCTGAGCCTGAGGTTTTTAACGTCGTTGTTTAGATTTTTAATTACATAATTAACATGTTCTAATCGTTGTTCCATTATTTGTTTTTCAGTCTTAATTTTTTCATACCAAAGTAACATCTCATACACTTCCTGATCTATATTACTGTATTGTTCAGCAAGCTTATAATCAGTAGGGAGTTCCTGGAGGTCCACAGCAATTTCCTCTAGACGAACCTCCATTCCCTGACATTTATCTTTGAACTCTTCCATTCTGGATGTTTATTGTGGATATTTTTTATATATCATCACAATAGACTATGACTAAGATTCTAGTTTTGGGGTCAGAAGGTGTCGTAGGAAAAGGACTGTGTAAAGAATTGAAAAATTGTGGGTACGAAGTGATAGAGTGGGACATACAACTTTCGTTACAACATGATCTAAGTAACCCAGATACTATGCATCTACTTAAAAATAAAATAGAGGAATCTTCGTTTGTCTTCTTCCTCGCTTATGATGTGGGTGGAGCAAAATATATTTCAGATGTTGATATAAATTTCATTAATAAAAATGTATTGATAACACTTAATACATTTAACGAACTCTTAGGTAAAAGATTTATTTTTGCTTCTAGCACGATGTACAACATGGACCATGTTTATGGAACTCTAAAAAAGTTAGGCGAAGAATATACATCCAGGTTGGGGGGTCTATCCGTTCGTTTTTGGAATGTCTATGGTCCAGAAAAAAGTTCTGAAAAATCGCATGTCATAGCTGATATGATTCATAAACATAAAACGAAAGGATACATTGATTTAATGACATCAGGTGATGAACAACGACAATTTGTACATACACAAGACTGTGCAAAAGCTCTTACAAAATTAATGGAAAATTATGATGAAATTTTAAAAACAGAAAAGAGTGTTGATATTACTAGCTTCAAATGGATAAAAATTAAAGAATTGGCCAAGTTTATATGTGATGATGTACGAGTTACCAATGTAAAAGTGAGTACCCACGATAGACAAAATGACCCAAGATCATTTATTCTAAAATATTGGGAACCTACTATTTTACTAGAGGAAGGTGTAAAGTCTCTCATTTCAACATATCCTCTATAATATCATGTATGTCATATTTTCGCTTCCAACCTATACTTTCAAGTTTAGAAGGATTACCCACTAAAGTATTAACATCAGTTGGTCTATAAAATTCACTCGAAACTTTTATAGACTCTTTACCATCTATACTGCCAATACCATTTTCACCTTTACCCGACCATATAATCTTTTTACCGAGTTTATTAGCTGTTATTTCTATGAAGTCTCGAACAGAATGTGCAACTCCTGTCGCGACTACGTAATCACTGGGATTTGATTGTTGTAGTATTAACCACATCGCTTCTACATAATCTTCTGCATGTCCCCAATCACGACGAGAAAATATATTACCCATTGTGATACATGTTCCAGTTTTCAAACCCTTGATAATCTTTTGTGTCACAAATGTATCTTTTCTTAAGGGTGACTCATGGTTGTACAATATACCTGAACACACATACATCTTATACACATCTCTGTAGTATTTAGCAAGTAAATGTGCAGATAACTTTGAAATGCCATATAAACTTGTTGGGTTGTATGGTGTATTTTCATCTTGTGGAATTTCATTTACCGAACCAAATATTTCAGATGAAGATGCCTGAAAAATCTTACACTTCTTTTCAAACTTTAATGCTCTGACAGCCTCTAAAATATTTAAAATTCCCATCGTATTCACTTCAAATGTAGATACCGTAGAAATATTTACATGACTCTGTGCGGCTAAGTTGTATATTTCTATGACATCATATTCCGAGCACGATTGTATAGTTTCACGAATTAATTTTTCGTTTAATACTTCATGTATAAATTTTAGTTTATATCCCTTCTCATTCAAAATTTTCTTTAAATATGTACCATCTTGACCATTATATCCAGATATGATAGCTACTTTCATCTAATTATGTGAGCTTATTATTTGTTTAAATACTTTTAATAAATCTTCTTCTACTACATCCCACCACTTTCCATAAAAAACTTTATGAAGAAAATTCGGTACAGATTCATAATCAATTGGTACTTCACGATAAGCTACCGGTATTATAGGAGCATGTATATCCCTAAACACACCTTGAGTATGACTAATCGTTGGTTTTCCAAAATATGCACCTTCTAGATGTAATAGACTCACACCCTCACCTCGTGTGCATGTTACACAGTAGTCACAAAAATTAAAAAGAGATGCTAATTTTTCATTTGATATATGATCTGTTATAATTTTAATATTTTTACTTTTAGTTAATCCATCCTCATTATTTGTTTTTACTATGAGTAAATGATTAGTATCTTGAGTTGCATTGGCAAATACACGAGTAAGTGTATTTACATTTTTTCGTATGTCATTTGTTCCGTTGTACAAAAAAACAAGTCGTTCCGGATCTGGTTTTTTCTTAATTACTTTAGGTTTTGATCGAATTAACTCAGATGTCCAACAGTTTAACGACTCACACATAATACCATGACGTTCCAAAATTTCTTTAAGATAGTCAAATGGAACTATGACCTTATCAAAAACTTTCATGCACTCTATTATATGTGGATGGACATCATTAGTTTCGAACATTGTAAATAGTTGAACATTTTTATATTTTGTACGTGCATATTCGGAAAATGATTTCCACATATCATACGTTTCAGTAAAATTGGATAAAGTTGCAGTGTCTTCCTTATTATCATGTGTAACTCCAAGATATTGTTCCAATAAAAACTTACCATATACTTTACCAAAAATTTTACGTTCAAAAAGTTTATTGATATATTCATCACCGTAGTCTTTGAGAGTACCTTTACCAATATCCCATATTTTATGACAACCAACTGGATCGTCATACTTGAAATCTTGTATCCCAAACTCCTTAGCTTCATCAATCGTGGGTCTTGTCAGATTTGAAATGCAAAAATAAACATCTTCAGGTTCCATGTGCCATTTTTTCGCCTTACACAAATCAATCATACTTTGAACCTTTCTCAAGGAAAAACCACCGTTTAATAAAATCCATTTTTGGGGAAAGTCTTTGAAATTGTCAGATTTAAATACATGATCACCATTTTCACATCTCGGACACAAACATTTCATAGCACATATGTTCATTAGACTACCCTTCCAATTAATATAGAAATGACCAGATGGACCACCAACGTAGTCGTATTTGAAAAATTTTTCGGGAATTTGTTTGAATAAATATGAATCCCATTGATTTACTAAAACGTGCTCATGGTCGGAGAATGTATTCCAAAATTCTACACTTGCAAATAAACGACTATATTCTGTGACAGTTATACTTTTATCGTATAACTGTTGATATGTAACATTTTTCCAATCCTTTGTAATCTCCAATATAGTTTCTCGATTTTCTTTACTATGTACAATGACTAAAGAAGCATCACCTCCATATACATTAGCGAGATTCCACAAATTATACTTGATAATGTCCAGATCCCTAAACTCTACGTACATGACACATAGCTTCGCCTTCTCCAACCACACCCTTTTAGGTTGAGATGGTGGAGGTGTAGAATCAATAACAATATCAGTGTATGTATCTTGAATCATTACATTTAATATGTCATCATTCTTTAATACATCACCAGGATAATTTTCTAATCTAATAATAATAATAAATGTCTAACGTGAATGTTATTAACCAGACAGTGAATATGTCAATTTCATGGGTAACTATACTTGTTATGGCCGTACTTGGTTTAGCATACGTAATTGGTGCTTCATTGGGAATTGATATATTTTCCAAATGCTCAAGTTTGAAGGGTAGTGAAGTTCAAGAAAATCTCAACAAGTGGCTCATCGCTACTCTCGGTATAATCATTACTGTACCAGTAACACTTCTCATCACTAAAATGTTCGATAATGAAACACCAATATTCTTAATTCTTTATTCACTCATAGGTGTAATAGGTATGTCAATTGCACTCAATTGGTCTTCCAAATGTGAAAATAAAGGGGAAAATGATGAAGCTTGGATCGGTGTTAGCCTAACATCTTTTATATGTGCTCTATTGAGCGCATTTTTTATGATATCTTCTACTAATAAGGAGTAATGCGTCCAATAGCATACAATGTGTATGTACTCCTCATGTTCTTGTCCTACCTGATACGTAGGACAGGGACATTTTCAATGGAAGAAAAAGTTAGAATGATTGAATTTTTAAGTTACATGGCACTCAATCCCAATAGAGCAGTGAATCCAAGCATGGCCAACCTACCATTCTTGAGTTCTGCTTCGGGTGTGAATGCCCAATACTCCTCATCATTGAAATCCCTGGCTGTGATGAGTGACGCAGCCGCGAGTGTAGTGACCACACCAGTAGCTGCAACTGCGTACATAGGATCTTCAAACTGCTGAATGATATTTTCACCAGACATCACCCAGTCTAGAGAACCCCATAGAACACCTTGCATCGCCGCACGTCCATTAACGATTTCGGCGAAGCGGGCCTTCTTATTCGGAATCTTGGCGGCTACGCGCGACGGACGCTGAGCAGAGGCCTTGACATCATAGCGCTTGTAATAGGATGGCTTCAACTGAGAACTAATGAGAACGCTCATTACTAGATAAGATAAGATCCTTTTCCTTAAGTATTATAGATCTGAGAATATACAATTGGATAACCAAACCTATCAACATATAAAGAACTGTTAAACTTTGACCCTGAGTTCTGTACTGATAAACAATCCATAATATGTTTGTGATTGTACCCAATATGATTGTATTTTTCAAATTTACATCGATATCTTTCACAGTTCGCACTTCCTCAACCATCCGAAAAAATCCAAGACCAAATGCGGTGGTCGCGATTAGTTGATCCATTTATAATATATACAGAATATAAATGGATGTCATATTGCAAAAGTTCGCCGGAAAGATTGATGCGCAAAGCCTCGTGAAAACTGTAGAAGATCTCAAGATTGAGTACATCGACGATGGTCTCACCAAGGAGGATATTCCCCCTATTCTCAGTCGTCTCATGATGGAGACTGTCAAGTTCAGGAAACTTCCAGGTCCCCAGAAGAAAAAACTCGTGATCGGTGTTCTCAACCATCTCATCGAGCAGATTGATGAGGGTGAGAAGGATTCGGAGTTTGAAGTTGTGCTTAAAAGTATCGTCCCACCCATGGTTGATAGTTTTGCTGCGATGCTCAAAGCTAAAAATCAACTTGCCAAGTGCTTTTCTTGTATCGCTTAAGGAGTAGTCACGTATATAAAATAGTATGAAATTCCCATCTCTGGATGTTATGATAAAATACGGAATCTATACAGTAAAAGAACTTGAACGTTTTGCGAAAGGACTCGTACCGAAAAGGGAAATTAACATCCTAAGTGAGTGTTCGAAGTGTGATTTTGTATTCGACGGACCATCTTGTCATAATTGCCATCCATGAAATATTGTACGGTTATAAGTTGTATGTCGAAGGGGCCATCTATAAGTAGTAATAATCATATGTGTGCCGAACGACAATTATTGAGACGTCTATATAGGGAATGTCTGAAGAAGGGACATAGACCGCATCAATTTACAGAGTGGGTCCATAGGAAATATGGACATTTGATAATACATAGAAGAACCGTGAACGGTGACGGTATATCGTTACCTTGTGTCTTATGTAGAAAGACTATAGAGAGATACGATATATGTTGGGTCGCACACGACGGTGAAAAATGGATCCACAGTAAAAAATCTAAAAATTTACCAGATTCGGTACCAACTGCGAAACAAAAACGATTACTAGGTTTTGGGTGTGATAACCAAACCTAGCGCTGATTCTAAATTGTTATGATTCCTTTTTAATGGTTTATTACGTTTTAGTCTTAGCGCGTTATTCGTAGAAGGTGCATTCTTGATTTCATCCATTTTTCTTGTGTTTGAAATGAGGGGTATTAAATTGTTTATTTTTGGTTCTGCGTCTATAACTTTTGGCAACTGTGTATCTACAGTATTGTTTTTACGGAAATCTTCTATTGATAAATCTCCACCAAACTCTTTGAGGCGAAATCGTTTAGGTGCGGGTTTAACATGTCCAATTTGATTGAACATTTTTTTACGCATCATGACTATATTTCCACATATGAGACCCCCTTTACTTATACCGTAATGGTCGATAGAGTAGGATTTCATACAACTCCAAGAACAGAAATTCCCAGATGTATAGAACTTGTTTCGTCTATCATCGTAACGTAGAGGACAACTTAAAGGGGTTGTATTAAAATCGTGACAACACCACCAACACCACATAGATGTATCATCTATTTTTTCTTTAATAAGGTTCTGTGTAATCTTTCAAAAGCCGTGACATACCAAGAGAACGAATCATCTGTGATGAATGTTGTTAGTATAGTCTCTACAGGATTATTTCTGATCTCGGCCACCCGAAAGGGGATGTTGTATATTAGCCGCTGTTAGGCCGCCGCAGTCTGTCAGGTATAGGTGGCTGTACGTACCGAGTACATATTCAGCACCATCTTGAGCGGAACACGCAGTTCCACCGTGTGCTGCTGCCTGTTGCACTGAATATTTTTGATAAAATTCACACGTTCCGCGTTTTTTTGCGCCTCCTTCTTGTGTTAATCGCGCTTGGGGTGCACTCCAACTAGCTACACAGTTTCGAGGACACGACTGTGTATTACATTCTATTTGTTTCATAGTCGAGCCAACCTCATCGCACGACTTCCCACCGTTCTCAGCATCAACCACGACAGTGCGTATCTGTGTTAATTGACCACCGCCACATTCCGCATCACAACTTCCACCATTCGAATCCGAAGCATTAACCCAAAGCGGTGTGCCATCCCCGTAGCTGGACAGAACACAATCGATCGCACCATCCTCTACCATCTTGTTACATGATTCTCGCTCGACTTGTTTATACTCTGTAGTGACACATGTTCCTCCACCCGATGCGGGTGTCGTTATGTCTTGTAACTCATACCCCTGAGTACATGATGGACCGCATGTTGCGGGATCCACTGACACACCATCCACAAGACAATCGCCAACCGCCTTCATCTCTCCACCTATACAGTCTGTGGGCACTTCAGGTGCCCCGTCCCCGGTTGATGCTGTTTCCTCCAAAGTACTGAATTCGACCGCGTTGCCAATACCAACCTCTCCACACACCGCAGTGGACGTGCTCTGATCAAGTTCTATGTTCAAGGAAGGCATGACAAGCTTATCAGCTGAATTTAGAGCACTTATACGGAATCGAATGAACGAACCTGTCACAAATCCGGATGGTGCATTGACAAAGGCAAATGACATCGAGGTTCCAATGTCGTTTCTATACGTGTACATTTTACTGTGTTGTTGAGAATCTGACGTCACATCGATTCTCCACTTCGCCGTCTCTTGCGAACACGCGGTAGCCTCTATAGAGTCCGCCCAATCCCATCTAATACCCGCACCCTCACTGTCAGGTGAGTAACAGGTCTTCGCGTCGTTAGGAAATACGGCTCCAACACAAGTCAAATAATTTTCTCCCTGATCGACACCATTGGGGTTTGAGCTACTCCAAGCTGAGTTGTTCATGTTGTTCGATTCCCCACTCCCACCATTGCCGTCGCCGTCACCATCGCCGTCACCATCGCCGTCACCGTCACCGTCACCGTCACCGTCACCGTCACCTTCGCCTTCGCCTTCACCGCCTGGTATCACGGTGCATTTCGCCGAATCAAAATCGACGCCATCAAACGTACCTCCTGTACATGTCCAAAAACCAGCGAGACCCATGATGGACATCATACAGCAAAATAGCATAAGTACAATGATAATACCGGAACTGTTTCCACCACCTCCAGACATCTTATACTATACTATACTAGTAAAAAAAAATTATATCCTTTGTTTAACTTCAATTTTACGACCTTCTTTGTCGTAATAAAAATATCCACTCGTACTCTGGGTGGAATAGTATACAGCGATCGCGATTATGACCGCGGTGAGAGTGAGAGCGACACGCGTCTGGGACATTTAATATGTAACAATATTTTTTCTCGATGTACTATAAGAATGTCCGATGATGCGGACTACATTAACACAAACATATTGGGTTCGGACAATATAGGTGCGATGATAGCACAGGACATCATCGTGACCACGATAGTCACAGGTTTAGTACAAGACGCTGTTACGGGTACTGTGTATAACCTTGGTGGTAAACAGGCTCTTCAAGCTGGATTCAGTCGATTCGATTCGTACTTTACCAAGGAAATGCTCGAAAGGTTATCCAAGGCTTCCACACAAAAGGTCACGGGAAGTATATCACAGAAAATTGGTAAAACGTTCGCCAAACGTTCAGCATCAGCCGCCCTGAAAGCTCTCGGTAAAACAGCGACGACCGGTGCTGTTCGCGCAGGTGCGACGACCGCTGGTGGGTGCACCCTGGGTCCCGCGGGTTGTGCTGCTGGTGCAGCCCTGGGTGGTATGATATTTGTGGCGGATCTTGCTTTTACGGTGTTCACGACCATTCAAGATATTCAAGATAAATCTGGTATTCTCAACATTTTTCATGCAGCAGAAATAGAAGCGATCGCGAAAGACTTTACAGATTCCTTGAACGCTGGGTATGAGAAGGCTGGCTACCCCGGTCTCATGGACGAAGAGGTTATGTTCTACCCAGAATCTTTTGTCTTTGATTTTGAAGACGATGGAAGTATCACTATGGACCCAGACAACGAATGGGTTCAAAAGTACGTCGAGTACAGAAACGAATACCTAAAAAATAACGATGTCTCTGATGACTGGCAGCAAAATCTTCAAACACAGAGTCTCGATCCATCACAAAACTTGGTGAACCAAACCGCCAAGCAAGGAAACATCTCGATCCTTCTATCATCTTCATCCTCACTCGTATGTCTCCTCTTATTATTTTCATTACTATTAATATAAGGATGAGCAAGTCGGTCCCGACTTCAGATGACCTCAAGGCTGCTCATGAATACGCGATATCCAAATTGTGCACTGCCATACCAGAAAAGTATGGTCGAGGTGGACGTACGGCATGGGATGATCGTGAAAAGGTCTGTCGTATCACAGAATCAGGGTGTAGCGCCGATGCGAGTAACCCAATTTCTCAACCCATGTACACATCGAGTGGAGATTTCAGGGAGTTCCGTATGGATCACCCCACGTATGGTAAATTTTGGGAGAAGAATCCTCCTGGATTTTATGCATGGAGAACAACCAAAAATAGCCCCAGTAAAAAAGTCTGTGCGCGTGCAAACTTTCTACTTTGGCAGTGGTGTATGATGCCCCAAACCCGTGCAGATGGTCACGTGGCGGGTGTTACGGATACCCCAAGATTCCAGTATAACATTCGAAATGGGAAAGAAGAGTGTTACATCCCCAAACACTATTGCGATTCGAAGGGTGTGAGCTACAACGCGGGCGCGCGGGATTGTTACGTTTCAGATTCCCAGAAGATTCTCGAGTTTTTCACGGGTTCGGTGTTTATTCGAAAACAACGCGCGAGTGACAAGCGACTCAAGGATAACATCATGCTTCTCAAAGAAGACTTTCCTATGAAGGGTACGAACGTGTACACATGGAAGTGGAATGACACCGCATCGATGTTATATGATCTCTCAGGGCAAGATATAGGATTCATAGCTGATGAGTTAGATCCGAAATATATATTCAAAGATAAACATGGGTTCAAAAATATAAAGACGGACGTGAAGGATGAATACATGCACCAGATTGTGAAATTTTTACACATCAAAGAGCGGTTAAAAAATATTTTGGTATAATAAACAATGGGTCGTCGTCGTGACTGGTTTTCAAATCTATTTAGAGGGGGGGGTCGCGGTGGTGGTGGCAACGTCGGTAACCTTAACCTCGGCGCGACGCCGCCTCCTTCAAAGGTTAAGCCAAAAGATACACCGCAAGCGAAGAGTGCGCAAGCGCTCGAAAATGCACCTACCACCGAGGTGGAAAATCTCTCGAAACAAGCGAATGTAAAAAATGCCGCCGCGACGAATAAGTCCGATCTCGTGAAACTTGGTCTCAAGGGTGCCACGGGTGTCGCTGCGCTCATGGTTCTTACTGGAGAATCTAACCCAGTCATCGCGATCAGGGAGGCGGTCAACGCTGCTTCAAAAGCGGCTAGGACCGCACGTGAAGCAGCGGGTGGTGGTCTTAACATCATAAACCAGTTGATTGACTTTTTCACAAACTTCGGTTTATACGTTTGTTTGTGCTGCTGCTGTATCATCTTCCTCATCGCCATCTTCATGATCATGTAATTAAAAACCATTTGTGATTATTCCATCCACATTGTACCTGTACATATATTCCAGTTCCTTATCTTCCTTATGTGTGTATGTATACACCTTGATATCTTTCATTTTACAGTAAGATATGAAGTAGTGATCCAAGCATGTCCAGTGAAGCACAACAACAGACAAACCTCGTGTAATCATGTCATATTCCTCATTAGTAAATGTTGTTTCGACGGTAGTTCCTTTTTGAAATTCGGGTGGAAGTCCATACAATAATTTACGATTGAAACTACAAAAGAATACATTTCGGGTCGGTTCTTTTTTGTAAAATGTTGAGAGTGCTTTTATGACATTATAATTGTTTCCCTTGATGTCGACGATGAGAAGGGTTTTCCTAATATCTGGAACTTGGTCGTACACGTCACACAAAGAACATATACCCTCCTCTTTCAATTCTTCGAGTGTCCTATCGATAATGAAACTATCTCCTAAATATACATCGTGATGAAGAATGAGTTCCCCTGTCGAACAAATTTGAACATCAATTTCAATCCCATCATATTCTCTATGAATTGCTTCTCGAATAGCTTCTATACTGTTATCTTTGTACTTGATTGAATACCCCCTGTGAGCAATACACTTCATCCTAACTTAAAGAGGTATTAATCCTTTATATTAATGATATTAAGTATTGACGTTGGTATAAGAAATTTGGCGATATGTCTTCTAGATGACAAAGCTGGAAATCTTGTCCGACAGTGGGATGTGGATGGTATTCCACCCCAACACGCTGACGGAATATACGTCAGTATGAGAGATCATCTAGACGCGAGACCGTGGGTACTAACCGCGGATACTATTCTCATCGAAAAGCAACCCGAACGTAATAAGAAAATGGTCAGTGTCATGCACTTCTTACATGCATATTTCATCATAAAATGCCCCAAAGCTGAGACTATACTGTATGATGCACGACACAAAATTCCAGATGTCGCAGGTCCCGGTAAAGCTCAATACAATAAGAGGAAGAAGGTTTCAATCCAAAGGTGTGAAGAGTTTATTCGTAAAGGACCTACAAATGCACATTGGTTGGAAACATTTATAAAATCAAAAAAGAAGGATGACCTCGCAGACACTGTTATGCAAGCTCTTTCCTTTGTCAATCGAGTTGAGGTCACACCAGCATCTAAAAAGAAAAAGTCGACAAAACTAGTGGCTCGACGACCCAACGAAAATCAAAAGGCTACTAAATATTCAAAATCAAATTTGGCTTGGATTTATTTGAACAAAGTTGAATGTGAAGTTTTGGAAAATAATAAAAGATTCATGAAAGATCTAAAGAGGTATTATCGAAACCTAAGTGAACTCATTAAAGATATAAATTCACAATGAGTCTCACAATCAGAATGTCCGCCACCCCCAACAAGTCAAAGCCCAACATCGACAAGATCATCAAAAGTAATAAATGTCTCAGGGCTGCAGCACATTCTTCAAAAACGAATAGGAAACATCATCGTGT
>TARA_R110001592_G_scaffold167346_1_pt1 | contig 15614 bp, 10 predicted proteins | sample TARA_R110001592 | Tara Oceans TARA_R110001592 (sample SAMEA4398387) | marine metagenome | biome: Polar Biome; feature: [SRF] surface water layer (ENVO:00010504); material: water (ENVO:00002006), including particulate matter (ENVO:01000060) such as... | depth 5 m
ATCATTATTAGTTAACAATAATGAATTTTTATAATTTTCCCATGTAATAATAAATGTCTTATCTAATACACCATTGTTAACAGCTTTAATTATTTCATTCAATGCATTGACTGTATATAATGTGTTAGTATCTTTTTTCCTATGTATTAGAATTGTATTTGGTATCTTTTTATAGTCTTCAGTTGGATCTACATTATATGTAACATATAAATCACTTGGCTGATCCGCATCATTAAATACAAAGATCTTCTTCTCAACTATAGTATAGCTTTGTTTGACGTAATCTACTATGAGATTTAAATCCTTCCTATGAGCGAATGTACATAATAAATTTGTTCTGGCCAAAATCTTCTTCCTATTTCTTTCTGTTTTCTTATCTAATATAAATATCAACTTAGTAACGAAACTTGTTACTTCTTAACCGAATATCTTTCCTAAGTTACCTTTAATTGAACCTCCTGTAACATTTAATGAATCTGTTACTTCTGGTGTAATACTTGCGATATCTATATGATGGAAATGTATATCTGCTTTACCTGGTATAACATTTGCTATATATCCTAAATTACCTGGCTTCTGTCCATATTTTTTAGCTGCCAACATTTGTAGTACTTGTACTGCTACTTCTGTAGGATCATCACCCTTTGTTAATTGTGGTACTTGTACATTTGATTTAGTTAATGAATTTTTCATTTCTGGAAATACAGACTCTGCATTTGATATCATATTTGCAAACATGCTATCTGATCCAAATATTTCTATAAGTTGATCTAATCCTTGTAAATTTAAAAAGTTAAATAATGATTGTGATGCAGTTTCTAGTTCTGCCTTTTTAAATGTTATCTCTGTTATAGGATTAGCTACATCACCATCTTTAAATGCTTTTGATAATGCATGTATACCAAATATATTTTGTACTATTCTTCTTTCTTCCTTAAATTCAGACCATCTTCCTAGGCCGGTAATCATATTATGACTTTTATATGATTTTACTTCAACAGGAATTCCGCCAATTTTTAAATCAGGTGCATCTCCACCTCTACCATCTTCAGTTAATACTTGAGTTTTTTGATAGTTAAATAACCAATACATTGCAATTTCACCTTTTCCGATAATTGCTGAATCAGCATGTTCTGGCCATAAGGCTTCAAATAATTGTATATCCTCTGGATGTACTGGTAAATCAAATGAGCCTCCTTTCATTTTATATGAACCTTGGCATCTAGGTATTACTTGTACATTTAATCTTTGTTTAATTGCGTCATTATACTCAGCTGATGGTCCTACGTCATCTGTTTCAGCTGATTGAGTAGTTGTATCAGTTTTTAAGTCATCTTTGCCTGGTATAAATTGATCTCCTGATGGAGCCTCATTGATAATTGATTTTAAGATAGCATTGGAATCTATACCTTCCTCTTTTAAAATCTGTTCTAACACTTTGAGCTCTGAATCATCATATGGTTCTATTGCATAACCATTTGGTAATCGGTAAAACCATTCTGCTAATATATCTGTTATTTTCTTTTCCATTTAATATAAATATACACTAACTGATTTTATCAGTCATATTCTGCAGGTCTTGCATCGTTTTACCGGCTTTAAGCTTAACTGGAAATTTTCCTGCTATCATTGTTTTTTTAATATCTAATATTAATTGTTTTCCATCTTTAACATTAAAATCAAATAACAATGAATCATATGTATATAAAATTAATTTAGTATCATATGGACCTAACAAAGCATTTATTTCATTTATCATTGCCATATTATACTCTGTCTCCATACTCTGTAAATAATAATTAAATAATTTACTTGGATTCATATCAGACATTGCATTCCTAAATAATTTTCTTTTGAGAATAACAGTTTCAATATAACCTTGTTCTTGGAATTTCTTCCATAATTTATATGTATATTCTTTTACTTTACCAAAGTATGGTATTTTTGCAAAGTCTTTATCTACACCTCCATATAATAATCTAAACGAAATTGTTTTACTTTGTTCATATTCTTCTGTAGATAATTCATCCTTACCAAAATATTGTTTTCCTAGATATGTATGTACAGATGATTCTGGTAAATCATACTTAATAAGATCACCTATTAATCTTAAATGATATGAATCGTAATCAAATTCCAATAACATACCATATTCATGTCTTGATATAAATGACTCTCTTGACCCATTTTCTTTATTAATAGCTGCATAGTTTACACCACCATGTTTATTAGAAGGCCGTCCTGTAGATGTATAAATATTATATTCCGTATAAGTCATTGCACCTATCAAGTTATTTGTTTGGAATTTTTCTACAAACTTTTCATAGTTAACCTTTAATCCATTTCTTTCAATTGCATACAAGTTATCAATAAACAATTCATTATAATATTCAAATGATTCAGATTTATTAAATGTTGAAAATGATTCCATGAATTTATCCTTCATGCCTGAACATCTTTCAAAGTGTTTAACTATTGGAATATAATCATTTACATTCGTTTCATTATAATACCATTTATTATACCAATCATGTGCATTAGTATCCGTATCCTCCAATTGTAACATTTTATTACTTTGAAAGTACTCAACTAAGTCGGCATCATATGTTGTATGATGATAGAAATTTACAAAGCGTTTCTTGCCCAAAACATAGATATCCGCTTTACTTGTAAACCGGTTTAGATGTTCGGAATCTAGGCATAAGCAATCCTTATGACGGAATGGTACAATGTATTCTTTTTTAGTATCTATTATATAGATGTATACAAAACTTATTTCATTATTTACATAATGTCGGTATAGATCAGAAAATACTGGAATCCAGAAACTATCTGATGTCTGTAATACTTGTTGTAACTCTTGTAACCTTTTTTTGTCTTCTACAATTTTCATGTAATTAAATATATAGAAAAATATTCAGAAAACCTAATTATTTAGTATAATTAGTCCATTTACTATTTTTTTCTAATTTATCTATATTATGTCGCTCTCCTCTATTCCTGGCCTTCCATATCGCATATTCACCAGATGTCATTAATTGATCATGTGGTACTTTATCACTATGTTTTTTACCTCTCATTGCACCCATAGTTGGATGAATATGATAATAACCTATAAACGGAGTTCCATTAGCTAGTACAAACTCTGAACCATCAGTTTGTAAATTATCTGTTTGTTGTGATAATTTAGCGGCCTTTTCAATTCTATCAAATCCTGAATGTTCTACTAAGTTCCTTAAATGGTCTGAAATACCTGCCATTACTAAACTCTTTTGTAATGCAGTTCTTCTATTAGTATCTTCTATACCATATGCCTTAATTTGCATTCGTCCTTTGTCATGATATTGATCTTTACGGGGTCCATCTATTTTCCATCTTAATGATATTTTTTCATATAAGAATCCATTAATGTTTTTAGAATCATCTTCCTTAACATTATCATATTGCTTCAAATCTATTTCTATAGGTGGTTTAGTTATATCATTTTTTTGCTTGATAAAGTATCTCATCATATAACCATTTTTAATATCATTTGGTCCTGGGCCTGGTCTTTTTGGTATAGGTGGCTCGAACTCATATAAGTTGATAGACGTAATTACATCATATACCATAACATCTCCATGTAGATTTATATCTTTAAATTTTTGTAAAGGTTTTGAATCATCTCTTGGCCAGGCGCCTGTCATTACTCTTTCATAATTACCAAAGAAATGATATGGTCCTATATATTCTTTACTTTTAAAGTCCATCCATTGTCTACCCATGGTATATTTACCAAAGTGACGATCTCGTTTTGTATAATATCTTCCTGCCATAATTATGGTTCCATTCTACATATTGTATCAACATCAGTAGTCCAATCATTTGGAGATATTGAATGTTTTGTTTTTGATACTGTAAATACTATTTTAGGTAATCCACCTTTTGGATTTGAATATCTACTAGGCGTTAAATCAGTTACACATGCATTACCAAATTGTATACCTGCAATTCCTTCTAATGTCGCTGTTAATTCTAATGGATACATATCTTTTCTAAAAGTGGCCTTATCTCTTGTTGATACTACTGATTCAACATATGCTTTTAGATTAGATTTGGCCGAACCAATTGACTCTTCATTATATCCTGTATCATGTATTACCTCTCGAGAAGTAATAAGTTGATTTCTTATTTTGGCTAGGTTTGGTACTGTTTCGCTACGTACACCTTTTACAACTTCTACTGATCCTTGTTTTTTACCTGATACTGTACCTGTACCTCCTACAAATGCAGCTGCAGCCATATCCTTTGGAACTTTACCCGTTATTGCAACATTTCTAGTTGAATTATCAAATGTCGCATTAGATGCATTTAAATGAATTTTCTCTACTCCTGCTCCTGGAACCCAATTCCTATCTACTACAAACATCTTTCCTTCTGTATTTCCTGTATACCCATAATGAGAAGCTTGCTGCTTTGTCATATTTGTAACTGTTAAATCATATGCCCCACCTGTTAGATTATATATCTTTTCAAATATTTTATTTAAAAATGTAGATATAGATATTTTACTACCCTCTCCTCCTGCATCACTTGCTCCAGTTATAGAACGTAATGTATCACGCGATATCAATATATTTCCTAATTTTGCTTTATTACCACCCATTACCACTTGGTTACCATTTTGTTTTGGAAACTTTTTGCCCCATATTTTAGATGCACCAAAAAATCTTCCTATTGCTCCACCACCTGTTCCTCCGTATTCTTGATGATATTTATACGGAGTTCCCATTATTAAAACCTTCATTGGATTTGCAGAAAATATCTTACCATATGACTTCCCAACAGTTACTTGGTTATTACATACATATGAAATCTCTTTTGTATTTACAGATCCTCCTTCTATATTTCCTTTTAATAAATCTACATTGATTAGTTTATTAACAATATATCCTAATGATGCAAATATTATATTACCTCCTACCATATTATCATTTGCAGGCTCTGGAGCTGCGTTAGGACAATCTGTACCTGCTATATGCGCACATGGATATGCAGAGAATGAATAAGCTTCATCCGAAGATAAATCTTCATGATCATCCATCTTATCTTGAACATCATAATCAAATACATCCATTATATTTGCAACAGTTGTAGATTCATTTAGTCCTGCAAAGTCAGATGTAAATTCTCTTGCATCATCTGATATCTTGGACATTACATTTAGTTCTGTTACTAAACTTCCTTTTGCCACAGCTTTAATTTCACAGTCATATCCCAATGAACTATTTATCTTGAAAGAATAATCATATACAACTCCATTAAATTTTCCGTTATTTGCAGGACCACTTTGTCCTACTCTACCAAATGATATATTAAGCTCTGTTCCAGGTATCATATATAGTTCTTCAAACTCTTCAAATGATTGTTTATCAAAACATTTAATTTCTAAGATGGCCTTTTTTAATGATCCATAATCACCTGACATCTCTACGTCTAGTTTAGTAATTGATGGTGTAGGTCTACCTGTTTGAGTTGCATACCTAGAATTTAAATCTGTTGATGCCAATGATGATAATTCTCCTTGTGATACTATTTTTGTTCCAACTTGGTTATTAGTTTCTGACATTGCCTCAGATTCTTTTGCTTCTCCAAGCCATGAATCAGACCCACCCAATATACCTGTAACATCAAGTGCACCTCTTATCAACATTCCTGCACCATCCTTAATTGCTTGGCCGGTATCTAAATCTTTAGATTTTTGCATAACAGGTGCTGTACGTTGGCTCTTAATTGTTATATAACAGCCATTGATTTTACGACTGTTGACATATCCTTGCGTCTTACGTCTTTTGAGTTCCGCAAGTACGAATGGTTGTGCCGCTGAATAAAATACTCCTGCCATATTTAACCTTATCTATTTTGTTCGTTTTTAACTAGTAGTTCATGTAATTCTTGTTTAGCTGGAATTCGAAGTCGTATTCCTGGAGGTACATTCATTGTACCTTTACCTAAAGCATTTGCATGAGCTAATACCCACCAATGAGATACATCATTATAATATTCATATGCTAAATTATCTAATCTATCACCATCTCGTGCTATGATATATACATCCATGGATGATCTATTAATTTTAGGAGGAAGTGATGACTTGTTTCTCATCCTTCTTCTTTTGGTATCTAATCGCTGCTCAATAATATATTTATATCTGTTCATATATATCCTCTTTAATCAAATGGGTTTAAGAAACTTACTACCTTTTTACCGGCACCATATGCCTTCTTAGCTGTTCCTGCAATTGCATCTGGAGATTGATCTCCTGGGATGACCCAATCAACTGCTGATGCAGCACCTGTTAGAAGATCACCACCTATATCTTTGGCCATATTATATGGCTTATCTGCTAATTGAGTTACTCCATCTGGCAATCCTGTTATTAAATCATCGGGTGCATCAAAATCTCCTGCCTGTTGTCCTGATGCTCCGGCTGCTCCTGCTGCAACATCATTTCCTCTATATGTCGCTGTACCAAAGAATTTTGTACCCTTTTGTGGTATAGATTTTCCTATATAACCTAACTCTATAGTAACGCTTGCATATTTTGGTAATCGTTGTCCGGCGGTAATATCCCATGGAGTTTCATTATCATAATCTACACTAAAGGTTGTTATATAACATGGAACTTGTTGGTAAATGTCTCCTAATGTTAATTCTACAAATGTACCAGTATATCCATTTCCTACATATGAAGGCGCACACCATCCTGCTATTGTATTTAATTTATCCCACATAGGAATAAGTTCTGTCTCTGATCCTGCTGCTACTTGTAAATCTAATGATATAGTCCTACCAAAGCCACTTAATAATAATTTTGGATCAGCTCTTCCAATTTCTTTTTCTTGCTGCCATTCTGGTGAAAAATTATCTGAAATAGAATTAATTCCTGCCCGGAAAAAACATGCTTCGCCACCACCTTGTTTAGTTAAATAAAATGGCACCATATCATGCATTGCAGGTGTTCCACCTACTGGTAATGCATTTAATGCATCTGCCTGATTTGCTCCTCCATATCCTTTTATATCACGATTCATTGTTAAGATTTCAGCTCTTAATTTAGCTCCTATGGCTTGTCTAAATTCTTGAATCTTTTTAGTACCTGTTACTGTACCAGTCTGTTTTGCGGCCGCTCTAATTCCTGCATAATCCATATACTTATAAACTAATGGTGTTCCTGCTCCTGCTTGTGGCTTGCCTCCAATTTGTTTAACTCCTCCAGTTTCATCAGGTCTTGCATCTGGATTCTGCATTGGATCTAATTTTGATAGAATAAGATCATCAATTTCTTTTACAGATAAAGATGTTTGGCCTGATATTGGTTGCTGGCCTGCTTGCGGTGATGGACCTTTCTTTGGCTTGGAAGGTGTATATACTGATCCAAATGGTATTCCATTATATTTTGGAACGATAGATGGATCATCTAATCCATATACATAAGCAAATATATTACCTAAATCATCTCCGGATTCAAGAAGTCCATATTTTTGTTTTAAACTAATATAATTATGAGGGCCTCCATCATCAATAATTTCTCTTGTATGACCAGTAAAGTATTTTAAATCTGGGGTAAAGTAATTAAATATAGCTTCTCCTATACCTACCGCATTTAATGTACCAGTAGTATCATATTGAGAAAATAATTTTGGTTCACCTTTTGCATTTACCGGAAATCCTGGTTCAAATACATTTTCTGCCGACTTCCTTATTTGTGGAGTATTTGTATTTTTTGCATCTCCTTTAGGATCAATTAATTGATATAAATTGATTCTATCTTCGGTATCCCAATCAGCTCCTCCATTTACAGGAAAGGCATGTAAATTATTACCATAATATCCTGCTATACTTAGATGGTCTATAATACCAGTAGATGGATTATTTGTATGACTTGATATAGTCTTTTCTCCTAGGAATGAATGTACATGCTCAATTAATTTCTTTCCATCTATCAGTGATCGTATTAATTGAGATTCATCTTCAATTGATTGATATATATTATGTTTCGATCCTCCAGATGGTTTACCTCTAGGACCGCTATTGGCATTTATTAAATTATAATATCCTTCTGGATAATTATCATCTCTGTTTTGGTAAACATGGTACTTATGAGAATGTTCTAATAAATCTTTATCGGCTGCGTTTTTTGATCTTGTATGAGTTTCTTCTGATCCATCATGAGATGAACCAACATACCTTCCTCCTCCTGGACTATCATCAACACCTTCTTCTCTAGATTTATTTTCTGCTGGAGAAAAACTTTCTTTATATTTTGTTCCTATAGCAAATGCATTGTTTGATGTATCTGGTGTTCCTTCTATTATCGTCTCACCACTTCCTACTAATCCAGTTTGTATATCTACTTTTGGTCTATCATGTTCTTCAACAGTTACATCACTTCCTACATATCTACCACCTTTAGGTGATTCATTTTGTATATATAATGTATCATCGAAAAATTTATTCACAACATGTAATACAGCTGTACCACCAGTTTCTGCATCTTTTCCTGGTAAGAATCCTTCTCCTGATCCATCACCAAAAGTACTTCCTGGATCTGTATAAGTTTTTTCTATTGAGTTTCCTGGAGAATCTGATTGATTCAATGTCCTTGGAGATCCGGGTGTATCTGAAGATTCATATCTACTAATTGGATTATATCGTATACCCCAATATGCATTACCTATATTATCTTTTAATCCTGTACCTGTTGTTACTGCTCTCCTAATACTAGTATATCCAATACCATATACCGATTTAGGACCTCCTGGTCCAGATAATGTACTTATTTCTGATCCATCAAATCCTGCTAATGCATTTTGTAATGGTTCTATAAATTGGCCAAATCCTTGTGCAATTGTACCTAATAAATCTGTAGGCCCTGATTGGTCTTCTGATACTGGTGCCCCGGATCCAAACATCTCTACTTTTAATTTTGCTAATCTATTATGAAGTACTCCTTCGGCATCTTGTCTAATGAATTGTTTTTGTAATTCTCCATACCTTCCTGATTTTGGAGTTGTACTATGTCTTGCAGAATGTATTCCAGCTGGTGCACTTACTATATTGGTTGCCCATTTTAATGGATTATATATTTTAGTTGCACGGACAAATGAATCAGTTTCTACATTTGGATTAGATGCCTGTAATCCTAATTGTTTAACATTCCATATCAAGCCTTTTGGTGACATTAAGAATTTACCCATTCGAATAGCATCCTCTGCTAATCTAGATGCAAATCCAAGCAATCCACCTCTTACCATCATATTCTCAGGTGCCACCCTTCCTCCAGGTCCATAAAATTGAGGTCCACCATCTCTACGCTGTATTCCTCTTATAATAAATGGTTGGTCTGTTGCACGTCCTAATGAAAATCTATTTATGTTAGGAGTATCATATATAAGGAATTTGTTATATTGATCCTTTATCGCTTCTACTTGGTATGAGGTAATTTTATTCTGTATAGCTGTTTGTGAATATTTTCCTGGAGCATCTGTTGATGATCCTACCCATGCCAAATTAGATGTCATGCTAATTAGTCCCATTATTCTTCTCCTCCATTACCCGCACTTACGTTGTACGATTTATTAACATTCATTTGACTTTGAAGTTCTTCTATTACTTTGTTTCCAATTACTATCTGTACAGGCTGGCCACCTCCGCCACCACCATTCTTACCAGAAGCAATTGCGGTAACTACTTCATCTAATTTTCCAAGCATTAAATCTAATTTTTCAGATGCAGTTACATCATATACAGGTTTACCACCTTCTTCACCTTCTTCATCTCCGCCAAGCATACTTCCGAGGCCTCCACCAATTGCTCCTAAGCCGCCCATCAACATACCCATTGGACTACTTCCTATCATATTTGCAACAACTAGTTTCTTAAATGCTTTCTTTTTAATATCTGTTATTTCAACTTGTCCTGGACCTTGGTCTGACATGCTCATTGATCCTTCTGGTCCAAATGCAGCATCATTTGCTTTAAATAAATCTGTACCTGCTACTATTGTATCTTTATTATTAAATGATATAGCACCTTCAGGTCCAAACATTGTTCTTGAACCAAATCCACCTTTACCTCCTCCAGCTGGTGGAATAACACCATCACTCATCATTGCAGATGCTCCGGCCATTAATGCAAATAATACACCTACACCAATTCCAACTGCTGCTAATATTGGTGCAATACCTACACCAAGTGTAGATGCAGATGCAGTTGTTAATGCGGCAGTTGCTGCAGCTCCATGCGTAGTTGCTAATGCGGCAGTTGGTGCAATTGCTGCAGCTGATGCTGCTGCTTGCGTACCAGTTGCTGTTGCAGTTGCAGTTGCAGCAACAGCTGTCATTGTTTGCCATAACCAAACGGCGCCTTTTGCAATTGCTAATAATCCTTGCTGAACTGTTTCTTTCAAAGTTAATGCGGCTGACATCATCTTTTCTTTATTTGTCAATGTTTCCCAAGTCCATACAGCTGCTTTTTTAACTGCCAATGCTACTTGCATTGCAGTTTCTCTAACCGTATGCATTATACCTGTACTTTTACTTGCATTAATTTGATTTTCAATCTGTGCTTCAGTGCCTTTTAGTCCTAATTTAGTTGCTAATAATCCTTGTTCTGTTCCTGATAAACCAATACCCAATTTTTGTTTTAATTGGATATAACTCATTTGCAGGTTTTCTTTTATTTTAGTAAATAGACCTTTTTGTTTTAATGAATTAGCCATTGCCTCATCACTAATATAATCTTTACTAAATCCTGATGCTATTTTCTTTTGAACAACTGCTTGTTTATCAGTTATTAAACCCATACTCTTTGCTGCATTAGTTGCCATAGTATACATTTGTTCTTTACTACTAAAGAATTCTCTAGTTTTTAATATGGCCATATTTGCTTTATCTCCTGCCCATATCAAAGCCTTTACAGCATATATACCTCCTATTATTCCTGCTATTACTTTTAATGCAGGAGCTAGAAATCCAACTACTTTTGCAATACCTTTGAATACTAATAATACTGGTGATAATGCAAACATAAATCCTTTAAATATTCCTCCTACCACATCAAGTATTGGAGCTAATACATTAGTAAATATTCCTGTTATTGCTTTAATAATAGGATATAATGCTTTCATTAATGTATTTTTTATCTTATCAAATGATGCCCCCATTTGTTTTGCTGCTAAAGCTGCTTCTTGTTGCTTAACAAGATCTTCACCTGATAAAGTTCCTCCTTCTAATGCTTTAGCTGCTTCATCATAACGCTTCTTCTGTTCTGCAGTAAGATTATTCATTTGCTCTTGCTTCTGTAAGGCATCTTGTAACTGGCCTACTTCCATTCCTGCTGCTTGAGCTAATTTTTTTCTCTGTAATACATCTAGTTTATTAAAGTCATGAATTGAACCTACTTGGTCTAATACCGCTTTAGTAGCTCCTTCTATATCACCTTGTAATGCTAATTGCCTTGCAAGGTCCATATTTATTGTTTTTCCTAACATGACAGAAGCTTCAAATTCAGCTTCAATTGATGATTCTATATCTAACAATCCATCGGCAATAGATACCATATCACCTAATTCCATTCCTAACCTAGCTGCCTCAACAGCTGCTTTAGTTAATTGCTTAGCATTACCACCCATATATTTGGCGGCTGCTTTAGAACTCTTTGCAATATCAGCCATTACCTTACCAGGAGCAACTCCGGCTGCTTCAGATAAGTTAGCTGTTAATGCTTGTGTATTAAATGCTTCTGCAGATGATTGACCCATTGCTTCAAACTGTCGTTGAACAGCTGCCGCATCACCAACTGCAATACCAAAGGCTGAAGACATATTAGATATATTAACTGCTGTCTCTCCGGAGAAGTTTGCCGTACTACCAAATTGTTCTTTTAAGGCAGTCATTGCCCCAACAATTTCTTCTGTATTTGCTAAACTGTTTTTACTAGAAGCTTGTAATCCTCTAGCCGATTGTAACATCTTTTCTGATTGTACTGCTGATTGTCCAGTATTCTTTGATAACTCTTCTGTCTCTGCAGACATTTGTTTGAATAACATTAATGCACCAACAATAGCACCTACAGCTAATAATGGTAACATTGCCGATTTCAATGACATTCCAAATACCTTAGTTGTTGCTGTCAATGATTTAAACTTTGCTATACCACCATCAACGCCTCCAGTCAATCCTGCTTGTACCGATTCTTGTACAATTCTATTCATTTGGCCTTCGAATACATCTAAACCAAGTGCTCCTGATAAGAATGTTCCTCCTGGAAATGATTCTATTGTAGATTTCAAACTTTCAAATGGTCCTAAGATTGCACTTGTTAATGCCTCTCTCTGTGATATCTGATAATCAACTACATCTGCTTGTGCTTGTAATACATTAACTCCTGCCCTTGCTTCAGCAACTGCCTGCTTAGCTGATGCTAAACTCTTTGCTGACATACTACTTCGGTTCTGTGCTAATGCCGATTCTGCCTCTTCTACACGTTGTCGCGCATATGCTGTAGTTAATGATTCTTGTAATATTGCTCCATTGGATGCAAGAGCATTACCTGCTAATAAAGCTTCATCTGCAATATCGGACATTACTCCTTGAGTGGATGCAAGAGCATTTGATTCAAGTTCTCTACTTATAACTAATCTCTTAGCTGATTCTAAAGCTGCTCCGCCTAGTTTCGGCATATCCGATTGAAGCTTCCTATTCTTTTCAGCTAACTGCTTTATTCTATCAGCATTTTGTAAGGTTGCATCTGACATGGTTTCGAACGCATCCATATGCTTTACGGCGGCTTTTGTATTTCCACCAATACCTTTCATTTGTCCTGCTAGACTTACAAAGACTTTTTGTGTATTTTTTGCATCATCAAGTAGGTCTTCAGCTGAAGAGCTGATTTTTTTATAACCTTTATCAGTTACATCTAATAACTTATTTAACTTTGATTGTACAGCATTTTTTTGTTGAGCTGTACGAATAGCTAATGGTCCAGAACCCTCACCTTGTTTAACCAACTGTTGTAATTGGGTAATAAGCTTGATTTCCTCTTTTAAGAGGGCATTAATTGCTTTTTGTTCTTTTTCAGTAGCCATAGATTAAGTTCCTACTTTCTTCGTTTTTTGAAATAAGGTGCAAATCCTAAATCTATCAAAGTCTTTTCACGCTCCTTTGCAGATTTACCCATATCATCTGGATCTTGTGATGCTAATAATTCGGCGCCTATTTCTAATTCACGTTCAAAATCTTTAATAGATCTATCTAACTTTTTAAGTGCAGCGCGCATTTGTGGATCTTTCTGAAAAGATTTTAATTTCTTTTTTAATCGACCTTGTACCAATTTTTTTAGAATTGGTGAAAACAAACCTTCATTAAGATCATTGATTTGATCTAATTGAGATTTTTCTAATTTATTTGAGTTTGCCATAGTTCTCGTCCATTTATTATACTTTATTATAAATATGGAACTATGTGATTTATGAGAAGAGAATACTACCTTCTTCTTCGTTGTCCTGCCTTAGCTTTTTTACTTGCCGCTTCTTCTTGTTTATTACGCTCTTTGTGTACTTTTTCTATTGATTTAATATAGAATACACGTAGCCAGACAGGCATTGCATATACATCAGACCAAGTGAACCCACCTTTGCCCCAATATATCAGATCAAATATCTGTTGATGCAGAATGGGCCTATAGTTAGGCCCCAGGCCAAAAAAAGTTGGTGTCAATGGGCAAGTCCATAAAGAACTCTTCTCCCGTAGCATTATCATCAAAGCATAAGTTCAAATCTACATCTGGTTGTAGTTCTCTCATATACTTTCTTAATGCTCTTGAATCCATTGCTAATAATGAATTCTGTACAAACTTACGTATGTTCATTCTATCTTCATCACCATCTACAGATATAATTGAATACATTAGTCTAGTCGATAAAGTTGAATCTACACCTCTTGCAAATTTCTTTTGAGCTTTTATTTCAGCTTCTATACCTGGCTCATCTGAACCACATAGAAATTTAAATTCAATATCTCTTTTTGCATTTGGTAATTTAAATGTAAATCTATTCTGGCCTTTAGTAAATAGTGAATAATCTATTTCCTTTTGATTAAGTTCTGCTAAATCAACTACTTCCTTTTGTTGATCACCTGATGGAGTATTAATAGTACATTCATAATCCTTACCATATCCTAATACTCTTGCTGCAATCATAATAGCATTTTTATCACCTAATAGCAATTCAGAATACTTAACTTTCTGGCCTTCACCGTTTGATATAATTAATGATTGAAATAGTTTATCTAATACAATACCTTGTTTAATGTAAGATTGAGTAGTTAAAATATCTTCTTCCTTAGCGGTCATATATTTCATTTCTACTTTACCTGATTGTAATGTACTTCCTTCTGCGTATAATAATCCTTTAGATGGTAACTCTACAATTTCTGTTGGGAAATCATGCTTCCTAGCTGTCTCACCTTCATAAGCATCTATTGCTCGCATCTTTAATTCTTCTACTGTCGGTGCCTTTGCAGTAGGATTCTTACCTGGGTATTCTTCGTTTACATTTTTAGCCATAACTTTATCTTCCTTTAATTTAATAACAATTTAATATAAATATGCAACAGCCCAAAAAAAATCCCACCGTAAGGTAGGATTCTTTAATGATCTTAAATCTTTAATTAGAATTGAAGGATTGCATAATCATATTTAATTGTTAATTCAATATTAATTGCATCTTCTGTTGCCCAATCCATATCTCCAAATGTTGCAGAAGAAATAAATGCTCCTTTAATAGTCCATTCTTCAACTTTATCACCTACAGGACCTAAAGTATTGAATACAATATCTTTCTTATAGAAATCAGAATAACCATCTCTACCTGTTACTGATTCATGATGTAATCTTACCCATTCCATTACTGCTTGCGCTCCTGATGGAACTACTGGGTCATATAATGTTACTGTAATATCTTGCCATCTAGATTTTCCTTTTAGCTTTCTTTCCACATTAATATGGTCTAGAACAAGCTCACCTTGATCAATTGATGGTCTTGATGCTGCTTTAACTATATATGCTGGAATACCTTCGATGTACATGATAAACCTATTTGCAACTTTAGGTTCATATGCGGTATACATTATTTCGTTTGGACTTAGTAAATCTGCCATTTTATTTTCTCCTCATTATTTAATATAAATATACTATTATTAACTTTTAACTACCTTCTATTCCGGAAATGCTGCACCAGTTGGAAGAATATTAAAGTCAATTATAATAAATTCTGCTGTTCTGGTTGGTTGTAAGAATAACTGGCCTACCATTTGGTTTCTATCTATTACGTCAGGTGTATTATTTGATTCATCCATTACAACTTTAAAGGCATACAAACCTTGTCTTTGCTGAACACTTTCTAAATATGGATTAACTATACTTAAGAATCTATTTCTTGTTTCTGAAGTATTTTGTTCGAACACTAAATATCTAGTCGATGATGCAATAAATTTCTTTGCTGCAATTAATAATCTTCTAACGTTAACTCTATCTAATGCAGATGCCTTTTTCTGTAATGTCTTTTGTCCAAA
>TARA_R110001592_G_scaffold5824_2_pt1 | contig 15570 bp, 9 predicted proteins | sample TARA_R110001592 | Tara Oceans TARA_R110001592 (sample SAMEA4398387) | marine metagenome | biome: Polar Biome; feature: [SRF] surface water layer (ENVO:00010504); material: water (ENVO:00002006), including particulate matter (ENVO:01000060) such as... | depth 5 m
AGAAACTGTGCAACAACAGCAAGGTTTATACGCCTTTAAAGTTGTAATGGATGAGTCAAATAATACACCAGATGTAATTGATAGAAATCAAATGAAAGGTGAAATATTCCTACAGCCTGCAAAAGCTGCGGAATTTATTATAGTTGACTTTAACATTATGAGAACTGGTGCATCTTTTGAAGAATAAAAAACAGTAAACATGATATTTATATATAGAGGAGAAAAATAAATGGCAAATCTAGTCGATCCAAATGAAATAATGTTCACGGCCTTTGAGCCCAAACAGCAAAATAGATTTATATTCTATGTTGATGGAATACCAGCATATCTTATAAAAACGGCTGCAAGGCCAGTCATAACTACTGAAACAGTTGAATTACAACACATAAACGTTTCAAGATACGTCAAGGGTAAAAGTACTTGGGGAGCGGTAAGTTTAACACTATATGATCCAATTGTACCGTCAGGCGCTCAAGCAGTTATGGAATGGGTACGTCTACACCACGAATCAGTAACAGGTAGAGATGGTTATGCAGATTTCTACAAGAAAGATGTGACGATTAATATACTTGGACCTGTAGGAGATAAAGTAGAAGAATGGACTGGTAAAGGTGCATATATTACTAGCGCTGACTTTGGAGCAATAGATTGGACAGCTACAAATGCAGTTAATGAAATCACTATGGAAATTCAATGTGATTACTGGATACTACAATTTTAATATAATATTATATATTCTTAAAAGACCCTACAAGTTAGGGTCTTTTTTTGTTTATTTTTTGCAGAAATATATATTTATATATGTTATATTAAAAACAAAAGGAGAAAAGTTATGACTAAAGTAGTAGACCCAGATTACCCAGGACAAGAAAGATTATCAGATCAAGAAATCAAAAATATAGCTATTCAACAGGCTGCTCCAGCAGTTGCTGAATCTGCTAAAACGCATGCATTTCCAACGGAAACTATAGATTTACCTAGTAGAGGATTATTATACGCCGAAACTAGCCCCTTATCTACGGGAACCATTGAAATTAAGTATATGACGGCAAAAGAAGAAGATATTCTTACTTCGCAAAACTTAATTAAAAATGGAACTGTTATTGACGTATTGCTGAGATCTCTTATTGTTAGTCCAATAAATTACAATGAATTACTTGTTGGAGATAAAAACGCAATAATGATTGCAGCAAGAGTTTTAGCATACGGCAAAAATTATGAAGTTGAATTGACAAATCCAACGACCGGCAACAAGCAAACTGAAAATATAGATCTTACCTTATTTTCAAATAAAAACTTTGATGAAGATAACTTTGAAAAAGGACAAAATAAATTTTCTTTTCAACTTCCAGCTTCTAAGAGAATGCTTGAGTTTAAACTTTTAACACACGGTGATGATAAACAGATAGCAGATTCAATAAAGGCAGCAAAAAAGGCTTCAAACAGGATATCAGGTGTGTCACCTGAGTTGAGCACTCGATTAAAGCATATGATTGTTTCTGTTGATGGAGAAATGGATAGAATTAAAATATCTAAATTTGTTGACACTGAATTTTTATCTAGAGACTCAATCGAATTTAGAGAATATATTAAACAAGTATCACCAGATATAGATTTAACATATACTTATTATGGTGAAGATGACGGCGAAGAGTATACTGTAACCATGCCAATGTCCGTTAAGTTTTTTTGGCCTAGGTCCTAACTATAGGGCCATTCTGCACAGCTTGCTATTTGATATGGCATATTATTCGCAAGGGGGTTTCACTTGGAAAGATTTATACGTAATGCCTGTACACCTTAGGCGATTCTATCTTGATAAACTTCAAAAAGTTAAAAAGAGTGAAAAAGAAGAATCAGAAAAGAATAATAAAAAACCTACGCCAAGAATGCCCCGAAAGAGATAAAACTCTAACTTTCTGATATTTATATATGATAAACTATGAACATCAGGAGAAAAAAAATGACAGAACAAGAACTTCGCAAACAAATTAGATTAGAAGTTAAATCAATTATATCAGAAGAAAACGCAATAACTAAACTTTTAGGTAAACTTTTTAGTGGTATGTCAAAAGCTGCCCAAAAAAGAGCCGTAACGAAGATGATGAATACTCCCGAGTTAGTAGCTCTCATGAAGTCTTCTGATAACCCAAGAACAAATGCGTATATAGACGCAATAAATAAACTGTAATATAATCAATGGCAAAATTTGAAGACATAAAAAACGCCAATGAAGAGCAAAAAAAGCTCAACAAAAACCTTGACGACGCAGCGAGAAGGGTTGGCACCATGTACACCAAGTACGAGGAGTTTTCAGATAAGCGGTCAAAAGAAGCTAAAGCATACAAAAAAGCATTAGATGCCCAAGAAAAATCTTTAGATACTATATCATCAAAGATAGAAGACCAAAAAGAAAAAGTAAACGAAATTGCTGCAGAATATAAAGAACAACTAAAAACCTCAGCAAAATTAAAAGGCATAGAAAAAGACATTACAGACTTTGCAAAAGAAAAAGTACTGTATAGTCAAGCCATAGACGGATATGACCAATCTTCTTTACTAACATCAAAAGCCAAAGAAGCATTAGAGTCTGGAAGAGTTGGAAAGTCTCAAGCAATATTAGAAATAGCTAGTCTTGAGAGAGATTTAATGAAAGAGGTTGTAGCCGGAAATCTAGACCTAGAAGACGTACAAGGAAGACAGGCTGAAATAGTCCAAGACTTAGCTTCAAAATATGAACTTACAGGCGAAGAAGTTGATAATATAACCGGCGCAGTGGAAGGACAATTTAATAGCGTTGCAGCATTAAATGAAGAATTAAATAAATCAAACGCTTTAGGCATTTCTAATAGGGATATATTAAAATCCCAACAAGAAGCACTATCTGAACAAGACGATATGCTTAAAGATCTTAAAGCAGGAGCCACAAAATACATTGGCGTATTTAGTAATGGATTTTTAGCATTTGGTGCAGTATCTAAGTTTTTGGCAGATCAAGTTTTAAGTACTAGAGACTTGGCAAAAAATCTAGGAGTAAGTCAAGGCACTGCATTTAAACTTGGAAAACAAACTAAACTTTTAAAGTTGGAATTTGCTGGAATGGGTATGGACTTTACAGAAGCCCAATCTCAAATGGTTGCAAATGCCTCTGACCTTAGTGAGGTAACATATGGCAACGTTAAAGCAGTTGGTATTATGTCTGAAAGATACGGCGTATCAGCTAATGAAGCAGCAAACTTAAGAAAAATACAATTAGATATTACAGGAGGAAGTGAAGACGCAGCAGATGCGCTTACTGCCGGCGCAATAGCATTGGCAGAGGCAAATGATATAGCTCCAGGACAAATACTTTCAGACATGGCTTCAAACAGTGAAGAATTTGCTAGATTCGGAGCAGAAGGCGCAAAAAGAATGGCACTAACGGCCGTTGCCACTAAAAAAATAGGAATTGAAATGGCATCACTAGTTTCTGCAAGTAGAGGACTGCTTGATATAGAAAATTCAATTAATGCTGAGATGGAAGCAGAGGTAATGCTTGGTAGAGAACTTAATCTTGAAACAGCAAGAGCAGCTGCTTTACAAGGAGACCATTTAACAGTTGTTAAAGAATTAGCAAAAGAGTTTGGTAGTGTAGAAGACTTTCAAAACTTATCTGTTCTACAGCAAGAAGCGGCCGCAGCCGCCGCAGGATTAACAGTTGAAGAAATGACCAAGATGCTAGCTAATCAACATAAAATAACAAATCTTAAAGGCGAAGAACTAGAGCATTTTAAAAAGACTGGTGAACTAGCAGCAGAAGCTGTACCACATGGAGAAAGACTTGCTGGTTTTGCTGCAGAAAATGTAAACTCAATCATTGCAGGAGTTGGAGCATATGGGTCGATGAAGCAAGGTATTAAAGATATTGCCTCTGCTGCAAAAAGTGGTATGGGAGTACTGGCTAAATTTGTAGGTTTAGGTAAAGACAAAGGACCAGTATCAGATTTAACCGATAAGGCTACAGCTACAGCCAAAGACAAAGGAAAAGACTTACTTGATAAAGTAACGGGCAAAGCAAAAGATAAAGGAGAAGATCTAGTATCTAAAGTAACAGATAAGGCAAAAGATAAAGGAAAAGATCTACTTGATAAAGGAAAAAGCAAGATATCGTCTGCTATACCTAGCCCAAGTAAAGCATCGGATGCTGCAGCCGGTACTTCTGGAAAAGGCTCTACAGGTTTTATGAAGAGCCTAGGAAAAATTGATATGAAGAAAGTTCTTATGGGAGCAGCTGCAATGTTAATAGTAGCCGCTGCAGTATTTGTATTTGGTAAGGCGGTACAAGAATTCTCAGAAGTTAGTTGGGGAGATATAGGAAAAGCTGTTGTTGGTATGCTGGCTCTTGTAGGAGCAGTTGCAATACTTGGTATGATTATGTCTTCTGGAGTAGGTGCTGTTGCAATAATAGCTGGAGCAGCCGCAATGTTAATAGTAGCCGCAGCAGTTTATGTTTTAGGAAAAGCAATACAAGAAATGGCTAAAGGGTTTTCAATGATGGGAGAAATAGGGGAAACAATATCCGAACTTGCAGGTCTAGGTCCCGCATTCTTTATGATAGCCGCTGGATTTGCTGCGATGGGATTAGGATTATTGCCATTTGCATTCGGCCTAGCTGCAATTACACCATTCCTTCCATCACTTATAGCTTTAGCTGCTATGGGAGCAGTATTAGGAACAGTGTTTAGTATATTTAGTGGCGACTCAGATGAAGAATCAACAGAAGAAGGATCCACTGGATTGGCAGGAAGTAATGGAGAATCATCATCTGATGGAGAACCCGGAAAAGATGGACAATCAGCAACCAAAGAGTCTTCAGGAAATAAAGAATTATTGGCTAAAATAGATGAATTAATAGGTGTAATTAAACAAGGTGGTGACGTTAAATTAGATGGTAGAAAGGTTGGCGAGACCATGTTCTTAGGTAGAACCCCAGCAGGAGCATAACATGGCAGATGGACCACATATAAATAAGTTTGAAACTGTAGACTTAGCTTCTTTTTACAAAGATAATGGAAGCCAATTTTCCAATATTCAACCCTCAAACGGCCTGACAAATAGTACAGGCCCAGAAATAAGCACAACAACAAATAAAACACCTATATCAGGATTAACAAGTTTTGCCCCAGAAGTAGGAGTTTTTACAACACCAAATTCTCCTGCAAAAATAGGTATTGATACTGCTGGTTTTTTATTTAGCCCAGCATTTACTGCTCCCGAAGTATCAGCCTTTGGTTTTATACCTGGGTTTACAACTTCGCAACTGAAAATAGTTAATGGTATTCCTGATATAGACGCGTCTGGTTTTACCAAAAATATGACGTATCCTAATAGCGCATTTAAAGGTATAAGCAAAAGCAACCCTTTAACTTTTACCAGTGCTAGACTATCAACACAGTTAAAGGTACACAATGGGCTGGCCGATATAGATATGAATGGTTTTATTACCGGAAAAAAACATCTTGGTCAAAGTGATTTTACTGGAATAGTTGGAAGCATGCCAAATTTATCTTTTGGTATGTCAACAATTAACCCTGGAACAACTTCTACCTGGACGAGGCAACAATACAACGAAAAAGTAGGTGGTGGATATAATGCTATTGCAGACATAAAACAATCTGGTTTTAATTTAAAAAATCTTGGCCAATATAGAGGTAACAGTGATTTTATTGGGATTGACGGAAATAATTTTACTTATCCAACAACGCCTACAACAAACGGAAGCTATGGCTTTGCAGCAGAAAGATATGATAGTGTTTTTGCTAAAATAACACCATCATCTGTACCTGGAAAAACAGATAGCATAGGACAACAATACAAACTATTTGGCGGAACTAGTCCTTACGGTGATACAAGTATCTCAGCTAGAAAATCTCAATTTAATTCTGATTCTTTTGACTCAAAAATACAAAAACAATATTTAGAGATACCAGGAGTAGGAGAAACAAACTTAAGGAGAGAATCTACTAATGTGCACTCGTTCGGTCCAGCGACTGATCAGCCATTTATACAAAGAGACATTGGAAGTAATTGGAGCCTATTTAGTGATTCTCCAGGGTCAAAAGGAGGAAAAGGATCTCTTCTTAGCATTGACTTAATTAGAGGTGGAGTTGGAACGGCGATCAATCGTTCTTTAATTGATGCACTTAGAATAGGAAAGTTTTTGATTAGTCCAAAAGGATTATTGTTTATAGCCAAAAATGTTGGTATGCAATTAACCAATCCAAAAATGCAAACAGATAAAATTTTAGGAATTGGTGCAAACAGAATATACGCTTTAGGTTTACCAACACTAGCGCAATCTTTAACAAATGCTGTTGGTATTCACCTTGTAAGGCATGGACTAGGACCACTAAACGGACAGCTAAAGGGTAGTGCTAGATATGAAGATAATATTTTTCAAAGCGAATCTCCACTTTCACAAGGTGGAGCAGGCCAAGGCGCTAAGTCAGCCCTTAAAAAGGCAGGATTTGATTCTCCTGACACTAGTGATTTAACAGACAAATCTGATGTTAATCTTGACTCTACGACTGGAGATGCAACAACTCTTGGTAAAGGCAGCCCTAGAACAAAATCTAGATTAGCTTATCTACAAACAGATATGAAATCAGGACTTTTGGCTGTAACAGGAGATGAAAAACCAGAAGGTTTTGGTAGTCTTGCTGGAAGTTTAAGCAGTAAAATTCCTGGATTTACTAGAGGAATGGGCAAAACTAAAATTACCCGTTTATCAGATAAAGGATTTCTAGGCCCTGGATCAGTATATGGTATAGGTGGTACTTCAATATTTAGGTCTAATGCTGGAATAGGCATTAATCAGCACGAACAAACAGGTGGAACATACGCTGATTCTAAATATTTTAGCGGGATGCAAGCAGGAGGAGAAAACCCTAGTTTTGCCCGCGTAATTGATACTCCAGACGACGGTAATAAGTATAGTGATAAAAATGGTACAAATACATATGACGATATGTTTGCAGAGGGCGGAAATGCTTCTCAACAAGCATTAATACTAGATAATATATTAAGTATTGACGGTGTGGATGCTGCACCCGACGATAGTAGCACTCAAGATACATCTGGAGGACATCAACCATTCCCAACATTAGAAGAAGGAAACTTATATGTTTCAAATAATCAAAGGTTAAGGCGTTACCAAACCTTGGGCTATGGAATGATACCTAGAAGTGCAGACAGAATTGGAAATAAACTAATGGACTTTAGAGAGTTGTTAGATAATACAAATAAAAACTTCCAAAGGCCAAATGATGGAGATGCAACTGCATTACCTTGGGAAGGACTAGACAGAATGACTCGTTTTGGCGGAAATTATGGTAGCGTTACTTCTGCCGATGGAGGATCAAATTTAGATGTAAGTAATAGAAAGGTTGATTTAGGATTAGATGACACTGTAGTAGACGCTTCATCCATAACTCCTGGAACAGTAGGAGAAACCTCAGCTGAATACGCAGATGTATTTGACGATTTTATAAATTTTAAATTCAGCAGCAAGCGACCTGGAGCAGAAGAAGAAATCTTACAATTTAGAGCATATTTAGACGGAATAAGTGATTCATTTAATTACGGCTGGCAAGATATTAGTTATGTTGGTAGAACTACCCCTACGTATCTATTTCAAAGTGTTGAAAGAGGAGCTAGTTTTAATTTTAAACTATATTCTATGACTAGGGCAGAAATGGAGGCAAATTATAAGCGACTAAACAGATTTATACAAATGACTTCTCCAGAATTTAAAAGCGGACTTCCTGTAGGACCACTTTTAAAATTGACTATAGGTGATTGGTGGAAAGAAAACCCATTTATTATCGATAGTTTTACAATGACTCCAGTTGATAATGCTCCATGGGATATAGACGAAGGAAGGCAATTACCGTTCTATGTAGATTGTGCAGTATCAGGAAAAATATTATTTAGTAAGGCAAATATTGGAGGAGCAGTAACTGATAGGGTTCATAGTAGTACTACCGATGCTTTTGCAGCAATAACAAATGATTCTTGGAGACAATAATGGATAGATACGATGGCGCTAAAAAACGCAGAAATAAGGAAACTGGAAGAATATCTTATGCTTCAATATTTTATCCAAAAATAGAAAGATCAGCTGATGATATCTATATACGTGCGAGATACGGGGATAGAATTGACAATCTAGCATTTGAATATTATAATGACGTTACTCTTTGGTGGATAATAGCCCAGGCCAATGGATTAGGAAAAGGCTCATTGTCAATAGAGCCAGGTAAACAAATACGTATTCCTATGAACACTGATGAAATAGTAAATAAATTTAATGAAATGGTACAAGAAAGAAGGGTTATATAATGGGAAGTTTTTTATCAAGGCCTTGGCCAGCGGCTTTAAAAAGAGCCTTAGGTAAAAGGATAAGTGTAATACCAAATGGTTATCAAGAATGGACCCATGGCAGACAACCATTTATTAGGGTAACGTCTAACGTAAAAATAAACGGAAATACACAATATAGAAAGCAATTTCAACTGTTTAGTGGAAATTTAAAAGGATTAACTAGTTCTTACGACTTAAACAATAGAAATGAACCTAGACCGGGAATAACATCACTATCCATAAAGGACACAGGTAGTACAGGTGCCCTTAGAAAAATTAGCTATGAGTTTAAGTGCTGGTCCCTAGAGCAATTAAAAGCAATGGAAGCGTTGTATATGTCTCTTGGCACGTTTCAATGTGTTGAATGGGGCTGGACAACTACACAGGATGGAGCTAGAGTTTTTGAAAAAATGCCTTTGGACAACCCAGGAGCTCTTGGATCAATGTCAGATTTTTATAAAAAGGTAAGGCAACTATCAAAGTCTTCAGAGTTTTGCTATGATGCATCTAAAGGAAAAGTTTCTAATTTCAGCTGGACATTAAACGAGGTTGGAGGATTTGATTGTACCGTTGAACTAACTTCAATGGGAAATATATTACTAGAAACACCAACCAAAACTGCCTCTGTTTCAAATGGATGCGCAGATGCAGATGATGAAGGAGACGTAGACGAAAAAAGACCTAATGTAAAAACTGTTTGTTCATTTTTATACGAAACAATGGAAAAAGGAGAAGCTTTTAAGGTTGAAGGACACAATGGCGGACAAGTTTTTGCCGGAACAGCCATAGTTTTTGATAAAGACATATCAGACGAAGATAGCGAAAAAGACAGTGATGAACAATCGTTTAATGACGAGCTTAGTTATTACGTTACATGGGACTTTTTTGAAGAAAGAATAATAAATAAATTACTTATTCCAAAGGTTGATCCAAATACTGGAAAAAAAGAATTAGATTTAAACCCAGGCGCAACTGACGACATAGAAGACAATGAAAAAACTTGGATAAAAATATGGAATAGGTTTAAGTCTGAGCCTCAAATAAAGTTTTTAGTGAAAAGAGAAAATAACGGTATAGGCGCTCTTGATAGTAGAGGCTTGACTATGCCAAACGTAAATCCATATTTAATATCCTCAAATCCTAATGTTTGTTTATTAACAGGACAAGAGCACTATATTGGATTTGAAGATGGTTCTCCAGCAATTAAAGACTGGTTTGCAGGAGCGGCGGTTGGATTAGGAACAGTAGCTGTAGTAGCAAATGTTGTACCGGTTGCTGGCCAGGCCGTATCGATCATTACAGGTGGATTAGCACTAATATCTGCCGGAGTAGCTTGGGCCCTTGACGATGACAATGTTAACGCAGCTTCATTAAAAGCTCTTGACGAAGCTAAAGCTGAAGGCTTTAACTTTGCAAAAGCAGGTAACCCTATGAAAGGGTATCTAAGTTCAATGCTTCTAAATGTTAGGCATTTAGAACAAGCCTTAGACGAATCAAAAACAGTCGCTGAATACATTCAAAAAATACTTGACGATATATCAGAAGCATGTTCAAACCAGTTTGACTTATCAGTTGTTGAGGATCCAGATAACCCTTCAATATTAAGAGTAGTTGAATCTGGAACAGTAGATGACGATAGCGAAGATAGAGATAGAGTTGTAATAATTCCAGCAATGGGCCAAAATTCAATAGCTACAAACGTATCACTAAATACTAAACTTTCTGGAAATATTGCTGCGCAAGTAATGTATGGAACAAACAGGAAGAAAAATTCTCATGAAATGGGAGAAGACAACACTAACGATTTTGGGTTTTGGAATGCTCGTGTTGTTGATATGGATTATGAAAATATGAAAATGGTTGAAAGTTTAAAAAAAGATGAAGAATGTTGTAAAGATGACCAAAATGGACCAACTGATGAAGATTCAACCGTCCAAGGAATAGTAGACTCATACACCCAATCTAGAACAGAACTAGCAGAAAATGTAGGCGCAGAATCAATAGAGGCAGCAAATACTGCAACTAGAAAAATGATAGAAACACAAACGACATTTCAAGTTGATGGAGAAGATGGAGGAGAAAAAGTAGTAGTTAGTGCTAGATCAATTGGAGCAACTCTTCCACTAGAATTAGGACTAACAATAGACGGACTGTCGGGTATAAAATGGGGTTTACCTTTAACTATAGACTATCTTCCGCCAAGATATGCTGGAGTATACTTTACTATAGTAGGTGTTGACCATACAATAGACAGTTCAGGATGGAAAACAGATTTAAAAACTGTAATGCGAGGCGGTGGTGCAAATATAGGAGCAACAGGCTTTCCAACACCTCCACCAGCTGAAGAGGAAGCTCCACCAATAATTAGAGAAACACCTCCTCCCCCTCCTCCACCAGAAGAACAACCAATTACTCCGGATCCTGAGCCAGAGCCAGAACCAGAAGTTGAAGAAGAACCAGTTGAAAGTAGGCATGTAGACCAAGAAGAAGCTGGAACACCCGATATGATAGTATACAGCGGAAAGTTTACTTATGGAGAAATGGGCGGTGGAATTATTGAAGCTAATGAAAAATCAGCAACCTCTGCAGAAAGAACACGTAACTGGAGGTTAATACAAGAAAAACAAAATAATATTTATAGAATAGAAGTAGACGGCCACCAAATGGTAAATGAAGGGTCAAGAAATAAACCTAAGTGGGTTATTAAAGGCCCGGGAATATATGGATTTAGACGAGTTGCAAGAGGTAACCAACCTGGAGGTATTGGCAATAGAATAGGAACACTTTCATCTACGGCTGCATACACCCACACTGAAAAAGACCTACAAGATTTAATAGCTTTGTGTGAAGATAACACGAAATCAGATCACGTTGCTAGGCTAATTTCAGGAGCTCTCAGAGGAGAATTAGGAAGAATGGGCAAAATTAAAGCACCAAAGAGTGGTGCAGGTGGCTGGACGGCTCCAGGTGAACCGTATGCAGGCGGCCGATTTGGATAATATTTGGAGTAAATTATGAAAATACGTAGAAAAGACGATACCAAAACTGGATTATATAGTAGGGGTGGATTGTTTCAGTTTTTTGATGCAACTAACAAAACTCAAAAAATAAATACTTACGTCGGCCCATACCATTTAAAAAATAATGTTGCATATGTTGGAGCTGAACCTAGACCTGGAGCAAAAAAACTTAGGAAAATTGTTAGAAATCAAGATGTTTTTACATATAATAAATTAAATAGTAAATACGCTAAAAAATTTACTGGAGTTGTTTCTTCTCCTCCAACAATAACTGCTAAAAATGAAGAAGCAGGTTTTTTTGTTAGATACTTTGTTAAGCAACTGTCAAATAATATTATAACAGAAGTAAATAAACAAACATATAAAGAGGTAAATAAACAAAAAACACCCCATCACAAGCTATACTCTGCTTTAGAATTGGACTGGAAAATATCGGGCCCAATATTTAATAGGTTATATAGAGGAAACATAATAGAATCTGGCATAATACCTACAAACAACAAATCATTGTCACAAGCAGAAGATACTATGCCGGGTATAAGTCAATATATAATTGATGCTTTACAATATGGAAACCCAAGAGAAGACTCATCGCTATATACTCCAGGAGACCAACTAATTACGGAAAATGGAGAAGAGTATTTTGGATATTATCATATTCACATGAATAGGCCTATGGTAGGTAAATATCATACTAACCAAGATCACGAATACTTAGAGCCATTGAGCGAAACAATATTTGACGTTGAATTAAAAACTGAAGAAGAAAAAATAATTCAAACAACTGTAAAAACTTATAATTCTTTACAATAAATTATTCCGCGTCAATTATTTTTATTATATTACTTTATAAATGGTTATAGAGAATTCACACAATTTTAATACAATGGCAAAACTTTGCAATGGGTCAGATGGCATAGTGATACCCATACCACTGGATCACAGGTCTCACCCTAGCAACTGCAACTTATCTGGAATTTATATACTCTTGTTAAATAATATGCAAAAATATTATATTCCAATTAATCATACTGAATCATTAAAGCTATTTACCCTAGAAGAATCAAATGTAGCAATTGAAACTCTTAGTAAAACTTATGTTATAGATTCTAAAGCTTATAGGCATATATTCGGCCAAAAACAAGTATATGACTGCAATGCTATATCTTACCACATGTTTGGAAAATCCTTACCCATTGAAACTACCCCAGCACACGAACAAATTTATTCAACATATTGGAAAAGAAATAACCTCAACGCTATTGTGCCAATATTTAAACATTTAGAATATTGCGATAAAATGTCAGCAATAATATTAGATACAATACAAGATCAAGCAACTACGTCTAACGCGTATTTAAAATTTAATAACACGCTATTAAATAACTTATTTACGGTTGAAGAATCTGGATTAAACACAAATGCTGGATTAGAATACTGCAGTTATAACCCATATACTTTGACTGGAAGACCAAGTAATAATTTTAATAAAGTAAATTATGCAGCTTTAAATAAATCAGATGGCACCAGAGAAAAATATAATAGTAGATTTAAAAATGGAGGAATACTGGAGCTTGATTATGATGCATATCATTTAAGATTAATAGCAGATTGTATTGGCTATGATTTGCCTGAAGGAAGTATACACGAATATCTAGGTAAGCAATATTTTGGAAACGAAACTTTATCACCTGATGAATATAAGCAATCTAAAGAAATAAGTTTTAGAATATTATATGGTGGAGTGCCAAAAGAATTTTTAACTATTCCATTTTTTAAGGCTGTAAACGATTTTATTTTTAAATTTTGGAAGTCCTGGTTAACTAAAAAACATTTTAAAACATATTTATATGAAAGAAAGGTAGAAATGTCAACGCTTAAAGATATGAAGCCTCAGAAGTTATTTAACTATTATATACAATCAATGGAAACTGAAGCTAGCTCTGAAGCAATGGCAGAAGTTATTAAGGTTTTGGATGGATATAACACAAAACTTATACTATATACGTATGATAGTTTTACCTTTGATTTTGACCCAACAGATGGAAAAGAGCTTATTTTGAAAATAAAAATGGCTATGAAGTATCCAACTAAAATTGCTTATGGGGTTAATTATGGTAAACTAAATGATGTTTCTGATCGTTTTTGCTGATATTTATAGAAAGAGGATAATGTATGAAATCACTAATAGACAAACTAGTCAGGGAATGGGCATATAAGGTAAACAATGGTATGCCTGACCCAATGGATAGAACACATACCGAGGTATTAGCAGAGGTATTTAGAAGTTTTAACTATTCAGAAGCTTTTATATCAGAATACATTTGCCAATTAAATGAACAGCAAAAATTTCAAGCTCGCTCCAAAGAAACTGGCCAAATAGTTGATTATGGATCTAAAGAAACTATGGAAAAGGCTATTAAAGATGGTACACATAAGCCTATAGATATTGAAGACGAAAAGGATACAACCCAAAAGGTCGATCCACAAGCTCTATCTGCTAAGGATGGAGACTTTGAAAGGAAAGCTGGTAAAGAAGACACAGAAGACACAGATAATACTTCCAAAGAAAATAAAAAAGTAATTGATGATTTTGAAACAAGGATAAACGACAGAGTTGATGGTCTAACTGACAACCAGTCAGAATTAGTAAAAGAAGCATCTAAAAAAATTAAAGTTTTATTTGACGAAACCGCATCTAAAGATGAACAAACTGCTGCAGCACAATGGCTAGTTGACGAAACAGGTTTTTCAGCTAATGCAATGCCAAAGTCAGGCAAAAGAAAAGCATACCTTAATAAGTTAGGAGGAGGTAAAAAAATACTTGGTAATGGAACAAACAGTACAGAAGCTTTAGTCCAAAAAATGGAGTCTTTAGTTGAATTGCGACAGTTTAATGCCAAGTCCGTTAAGTTAGAATTATCTTCAGCTGCAAAACCAGATCTAGGTGATGAAAATATTGTTAAACCTAAAAAGGGTAGTGACGATCCAGTTACTACTTATTTCAAAGCTCATCCAATATTACAAAAAATAAGAGGTGGGTTACATGGTATATATGCTGTTAAAAATAAAGATGGTAGTGTTAAAATGCCGAGTAGTGAGCATTCAACAGACTATTTGGCTCAAAGTTTTAGAAGCCCATCACTGCAAAACACAATCAATGTTGCAAAAAAACAAGCAGCAGCTGGTAATCTTGACGAATCAGTTGCAAATTCACTAGAAAAACACCAACAAAATCTAGAAAATGTTTTAAAAAATGTAAAAATACCAAGCAAAGAAGCAAGAGAAGCTATTGCCAATAGCTATAATGATTTAATGGTAGAATTACATGAAGCTGATCCTGATGTTGCTTCTTCAATTTTAAAACAAATAGCAGAAAATAATTTATATGAACAAGAATTAGCAAATGGTGAAGAAGTTTATCTACCTTCTGCAGGAAACTTCCCAGCTGGCGATAAAATAAAGGGTGGTACAACCGAAAGAGTTTCATTAATAAGTTGTAAATTTGGAAAAAGCGGTAGGATATATGGTTGTCCAGCAAATTCTAAGACTATATGTGAATTACACCAGGACCCATCAAAACAAAATAATCAAGGACAATATCTTGGTGAAGAAGGCCATACACTACTTATCAATGATAAATTAATAAAGGGTGAAAGTAAAGAAGAAACAAAGGAAAAAACTGCAAACTTTATAAAAACCACGTTAGGCGATCCAGAAGTAAACTTAGGTACTACATTTTCAAATGAAGAAATAGACGAAATATCTGAATTAACATCCGAATATATGGATGAAATAGACAAAATCAAAAAAGAAGTAGCAGATTCTAACCCAGCCGATAAAGAACAATACTGGAAAAGATTTGGTAAAAAATTGGCAAAGTTTGAAGGTAAGTATAAAAAACGATTAGGGAAAATAATAACAGTAGAGAAGGCATCTGAACTAATAGGTGAAAATAACGCTAAAAATTTGGTACAAAAGGCCGGTGTAAAAGTCGAAGCTCTCTTATCAGCAATTGAAATTGCAAATAATATTAGAACAAATAAAACATTGCTGGAGTTAGAGCACAATAAACAATATTATGACAAGGATAATAAACCACAGTTTGTCACTAGTAAGGGAACAAACAACCCAGATGATTATTCAATAA
>TARA_R110001592_G_scaffold6045_23_pt1 | contig 15567 bp, 14 predicted proteins | sample TARA_R110001592 | Tara Oceans TARA_R110001592 (sample SAMEA4398387) | marine metagenome | biome: Polar Biome; feature: [SRF] surface water layer (ENVO:00010504); material: water (ENVO:00002006), including particulate matter (ENVO:01000060) such as... | depth 5 m
AATGAGTGTCGATACCCGCTTTTGCGACTACGGCGCACCGGTATTCTCCAGTAATTTAGAGCCGCATCACGGCTGGCGTATCGATGAATTGAGCTGGCCACAAATATATGCAGACTGGCAGCAGACCGAGCTGCAATACTATTGGGCTGACTACCCGAACTTCACTTAGGTTAGGGGATATGACTCAAATCAAACAGGCCAACTCTATTGACCCCACCCAGCTCGTTGAACTCAATATAAAGGGTTTGACTAAGCGGCTGAAAATGAATGTTCACGGATCAAAAGACACCATCATTTCTGAAAAACTGCGTACCGAGCAGTGTTGGGAGCCCTACGAAACTCAGCTAGTCATCACCCACTTTAAAGCCGGTGGCATATTCGTCGATGTCGGTGCCAATATTGGTTATTACACCCTGCTGGCAAGCGAGATTGCAGGGCCGAACGGCAGGGTTCTATCTTACGAGCCGGACGTGGAGAACTTCGCATTATTGCAGGAGAATGTCAGGCTTAATGATCTGCAAAATGTAGCGCTACATGCATTGGCACTAAGTGACCGCAATGAAGACGGCGAACTGTTTCTTTCAAGCGACAACTTCGGTGACCACCGCATTTATTCAGACGGCGGTGAGCGCCATAGCCGCCCTATTAAATTGGTACACGGCGACCAACACCTTGAATCTCAAACCCAGCACATCGACTTCCTAAAAATAGACACACAGGGCGCCGAGTATTTTGTAGTAAATGGGTTGCGGAAACTTATTGCGGCCAATAGCGCGCACCTGTGTATGATTCTGGAATTTTGCCCCTACGGAATCCGTCATTCGGGAGCTGATGGCCATCAGCTTATCGAACTGCTCGAGAGTTTTGGCATGCAGTACCACATTATTGACCATATTGAGCATCGACTGATTCCAGCGCAAGTTCATCACCTAAGCGACTGGGTTCACGAGTTGGCACAAGAGCCAGATAACGAGGGCTTTATCAACTTGCTCGTAACACCACGAGCTTACGCAGCACTTTAAGTAAACGCCACAGAGTCAAAAATGGATGCCTTTAGAAATATGGAATTTTCCGCACCCTATTTAAAGCAGGCTGTGTATTTTTCGAGCAATGGCCAAATATCCCGCCACCATGTTCAAGTTACTTTCTAAAAAGTCATCAGATCAATAGCTGGTCACTGAATTTGCATTTAATTATGACCAAGTTTAGCTAAATACTTGAAAAACAAATTGACCCAGCACATTCGTAGTAAGCGATTAATATCCCTTCGAAAATACCGTACCAACCAAATCCGTTACTTATGAAAATATCGGATAAATTTAGTGTTTAATTCAAAAGAATAGGTACTTGTACGTAACTTCCTGCGACAATTTCGCCTTGTGATTCTTAGCTTTATGTTAAATGATCCCATTTGGAAAAACTCAGTCCCCCAGAGGGATAATGATGTAATCAATAATTAGTGCATACCATTATATCCATACTGTGGGACAGTTCGATTTAACTTATTAGCAAGCCCCCTCACTATTGGCAAGGCAGTCTATACACATGTTGAAAGCGCCTGATCATATTCGACATTTGAGCTCTGCCTACGCCACTCTCATAATTGTCATATTGAGTTTAGTTCCGGCGTTTGGCTCGGCCTATCTGTATTTTTTTCAAGACTCCCATCTGCGTTTTATCAGCCATACAGGTCACGAAGTCGCGATTGCGATTGCGCTACTTCAAAGTGGTTTTATTGCAGCTATAGCGTGGAGATGCTTCCAGTATTCCGGCGAACAATTTGTGCGCTGGCTGGCGCTTGGGTTCTTTGCTTTTACGCTTATCTATGCCTGCCACGGAATTTTCACCCGTATTGGCTCGGTAAACATTTGGCAGTTCGTGTTATATGGGCCGGTCAGCAGGCTAGCGATGGTTATCTGCTTTTTCGTTGGACTGCTGACTTACGGTGAACCGGCGGTAGACAATGACAAAAGGCAGCGCCAAGGCAGTTGGTTGATCTGGACCATCGGCCTGCTCATCATCAATGCGGCGGTTTTTTCCTTGGCCTCAACAAGTTGGGCGCCGCACGCCCAAAAGATTCTTGAGCTTTGCGCTTTACTGCTTTCGCTATTGTGTATTGTGATTGTGCACTGGCGGGGCCTGAGTTCGCCACTGATGACCATATACTCCGTATCTTTGTTGTTTTTCGCTCAGTCATCGGCAACTTTTTTATTGAGCTCGGCGTGGAATCATCTGTGGTGGTTTGCTCATATTATTTTTGCCTCGGGTTTTATTTTACTGAGTTACGGCGTTATTAAAGTATTTCTCACTACCCAGTCCTTCGCACTGGTATTTAGCCAGGAGGAGCTATTTGAGCAAGTTCGCGCCGAAAGGAATCGAGCAGAAAATGCCCTCGTAGAATTGCAGAATGCTTACACCGAACTAGGCAATACTCACGACTTATTGCACTCAGTACTGGCGTCGGCCTCAGAGTTTTCGATTATCGCCACGGATACCAGAGGCGTGATAACAATATTCAATGCAGGTTCTGAGCGCATGTTGGGTTATCGTGCAGCGGACATGGTGGGTTTGCAAACCCCGTCAATATTGCATTGTAACGCTGAGATAGAGGCCCGCAGCAAAGAGCTTAGCGCAGAGTTTGACACCGAAATTACCGGTTTCCGAGTTCTGACTGAAAAGTCTGAGGTTGACGGCCAAGAAACCCGAGAATGGACGTATATTCACAAAGACGGCCATCGTTTTCCGGTGTCATTGGTGGTTACCACAATACGCTCTGCGACAGGCGAAATTACTGGATATTTGGGTATTGCCGAAAACATTACTGAGCAGAAGCGCCTCGCTAATTCGAAGAGCGAATTTATTTCAACAGTCAGCCACGAATTGCGAACGCCCTTAACCTCCATAATCGGCTGTCTTGATTTGATCGCTGGCGGGGCCTTTGGCCCGGTATCGGAATCGATGTCACAAATGGTCGATGTAGCTTCTAAAAACAGCCAGAGACTACGCATTCTAATAGACGATTTACTTGATACGGACAAGATGAATAACGGGAAGCTCAATTTTGAGCTTGTATGGCAACCCTTAGAGGCGATTGTAGAACAAGCAATTGAGGACATACGCCCCTACGGCAGTAAGCGACATATAAGTTTGATATTTAAGAGCACAATAGCAAGTGAGCTGCAGGTCCGAGTTGACGCCATGCGTCTCCAGCAAGTTTTAGGCAATCTAATATCCAATGCCATAAAGTTTTCGCCCGAGGACGACGTAGTTGAAATTATTATTAAACGTATCGATGGCAAAGCTCGTGTGGAAGTATCGGATCACGGTAGCGGCATTCCATGGGCTTTTCGTGCGAGCATTTTTCAACGTTTTTCTCAAGCAGATAGCTCAGATACGCGGCAGCACGGCGGTTCCGGATTGGGGCTCGCGATTACGCATCAGCTGGTTGAGCATATGGGCGGCTCAATTGGTTTTGAATCTGAACCAGGGAATGGCACCGTATTTTGGTTTGAGCTACCACTACAGCAAAGCGCGGATTAAATTCAGTGGCCAGAGGAGCTTCTGGTGACTTGGCCAGCTATATTCGAACGGAGCCCAGGGCTTGTAGATAGATCGACTGACTTTCGGCCAGTTCGGAATTTTGCTACGACCGCTCCGTCAAACAATAGAGTCATTCCCATCGCCCGCTGGACGAGCTGCTTAACTCATTGAAATTAATGAGAAACGAGATATGATCATGGGAAATAATTTATAACAGAAATATAGGAAATTAGTCTTTGTGTATCCTGCGCGCCCATAGCGATGCGGCCATCTTATAGAACTCCCTTATACTTTTTAATCCACATTGAGACCGAACTTGTCAAAGTTAAAAGCAACTAACAAGCCAAAGCAGCGGGGTTTATTTTGAAGCGAATCATCATTTTCGGAAATTCAGGCTCAGGGAAATCAACCTTGGCAAGGCAACGGTCTGAGGCTCTGGGCTGTGCTCATATGGATCTCGATACAGTCGCTTGGGAGGCTGAAGTGGAAACGCCGACGCGTCGATCTCTAGAGGCGAGTCGATTGGCAATCCTTGAGTTTATTGATTCAAACCAAAACTGGGTTTTAGAAGGCTGTTATGCCGATCTTCTTGAAGTTACCTTACCTTTTGCAACTGAAATGGTGTTCCTTAACCCAGGAACTCAAACTTGCATTGATAATGCTCGAAACCGCCCATGGGAAGCTCATAAATACAGCACTCCCGAAGCACAAGATGCCAATTTGGAAATGCTTTTGGATTGGATAAGAGATTACGATTATCGAAAAGATGAGTTTTCATATGTGGCTCACCGGAGGCTTTTCCAACTTTTTGATGGGCAAAAGCAAGAGTTTCACTCAAATGATCGAAGCGCAGATAAGATGTAATTCGAGGTGATTCACTGCTTCGTCTGCGTGTATTCCCGACTTTCTAAAGAGGAGGTGAACACGACATACCCATCGTTCGGCCACTACACCGCGCCGCACTATAATCCACTTTAGACTGCAGATTCAAATGGTCTGGGCAAGGCTCTCATCTGTTGAAGTAACGTAAGCAAACCAGCACTCAAAAGCGCAGCACGCGATTTTCTCGGCCCCTTGCACTAACTCGCTCAACCTCATAGCAAGCTCGTACAAAACCAATACTGCCGAGAAATTAGTTTTAGCTATTCGCTTGCCGCCAAATGTTTACTAATCCGCAGGGCCAGCAAGGTGCACAACGCGCCGGAAAGCAGGTAGAACGTCACGGCGATCAGACCAAAATGCATGGACAAGCCCAGCGCAATTAGCGGAGCAAATGCCGCACCAAACAACCATGCTAAGTCTGAGGTCAGGGCAGCACCGGAATAGCGGAAGCGCCGCTCCAAATTAGCGGTGACGATGCCAGAGGACTGACCGTAGGAAATACCCAGCAGCGCAAAACCGATCAATATAAAGGCATCTTGCATGAGAGGCGTTCCGCTCATCAGCATTGGCGCAAACAAGGCAAACACCCCTATTAATGCCGCCATATACGAAATGGTAGTGCGCTTACCAATACGGTCAGCGATGACCCCAGAGGCAATGGTTGCCGCAATCCCTATACATGCACCAATGCATTGAACAATGAGCACGTTGCCGATCAGCTGCGATTCACCAAGCAAGATCCAAGACAGCGGGAAGATAGTGACAATGTGAAAGAGCGCGTAGCTTGCCAATGCCGCAAAGGCACCCAAGAAAATAGTTGGGCCTTGCTTATCTAACATTTCACGAGTGCTGATGGGCTCCAGTTCACTCTCTTCTAAGGCGAGGGTATATTCCTCGGTCATCACTAGGCGCAGACGGGCAAAGAGCGCCACCACGTTAATGGCAAAGGCGACGAAGAAGGGGTAACGCCAAGCCCATGCCTGAAAGTCTTCGGCGCTGACACTGTTAATTAAATAGAAGAATAATAAGTTAGCAATTAAAAAGCCTATAGGCGCGCCAAGCTGACCAATCATGGCATACCAGCTGCGCTTAGCTTTTGGCGCATTCAAGACCAGCAAGGAGGGCAAGCCGTCCCATGAGCCGCCAAGGGCAAAGCCCTGTAAGGCGCGGAACATGGCAAGAAAGAAAATAGATGCGCCGCCCAGGGTGTTATAGCCCGGTAAAAATGCGATACCGGCGGTTGCCGTGCCGAGTAAAAAAAGTGATGTGGTGAGCTTTACACTGCGACCCCAGCGACGCTGGATAGTCATAAACAAGGCAGTGCCAAAGGGTCTGGCAATAAATGCCATAGAGAATATCGCAAAGCCGTAGAGCATCCCCTCAAGCGTGCTGACAAAAGGGAAAAAGACACTTGGGAATACCAGAACGCAGGCAATACCAAATACAAAGAAGTCGAAATGTTCCGATGCCCGACCAATAACCACACCGATAGCAATTTCTCCTGGAGCAACAGGAGAATGGCCCGCTGGGGTTTGCATTTCTATGGCCGTGGAGCCATTATCTATGTCAGACTTCGTTGTACTAGTCATAGCGCAATTGATATCCAAATTTAGTGATTAATGAAAGACTACTCTCATTGTGACGACCCAGCCATAGGACAAATTGTCCAATTCTCTCAGCCATGTATTTAGCTTAAAGTCACACCCTCTCCTTACACTTGAATTTGCGAGTGCCGATGTTGACACCTAGAACTTTACGCAAGATTTTCTTTACGGCCACCGTCGCACTGCTGTCGGGCTGCGATACCGTCGTGATGTCTCCGTCCGGTGATATTGCCGCTCAGCAAGCCAATCTCATTGTCTGGGCGACGGGCCTGATGCTAATTATCGTCGTGCCAGTCATTTTCTTCATATTTCTGTTTGCCTGGCGCTACCGGGCCAGCAACAAAGATGCGGTTTACAAACCCGACTGGGACCACTCGACCAGCCTGGAATTACTTATCTGGGCCGCGCCGCTGGCCATCGTCATCGCCTTGGGTGCGCTGACGTGGGTAAGCACTCACCAGCTCGATCCATATCGTTCTCTAGATCGTATCAGTGAAGGCAAGCCAATACCTGAGGGAGAAGAGCCCCTGATCGTTGAAGTAGTGGCGATGGATTGGAAATGGCTATTCTTTTATCCAGAACAGGGCATTGCGGTGGTTAACCAATTAGCAGCACCAGTAGACCGTGAGATCAAGTTTAAGATTACCTCCACCACCATGATGAACTCATTTTTTATCCCCGCTCTAGCGGGTCAGATATATGCGATGGGCGGCATGGAAACCAAACTGCACGCCGTTATCAACGAGCCGGGAAGCTACGATGGCTTCTCTGCAAACTACTCTGGCGCCGGTTTTAACGGTATGCGCTTCAAGTTTTTGGGTATGGCTGAGGGGGACTTTGAACAGTGGGTCGCCAATGCAAAAACCGAGGGCGAAATACTTAGCCGCAGTGTCTATCAGGAGCTGGCCAAACCCAGCGAATACAATCCGGTGCAGTACTACAGCGAGGTTGAACCAGAGCTTTACGACTCTATTCTCAACCGCTGCGTAGAACCCGGCACCCCATGTATGAAGGACTGGATGGGGCCGCTTCATGGCGACCACAACACTCCGGCAAGTGTCGACACACACAGCAAGGCCAGCCATCAGCACTAATGTTTTACGCGTAGCTTAGATAAGTGCTTCGCGTTCATTCCATTCACTGACAATGCCCTAGGGGCACTGGTAATTTTCATGACTGAACAGTTTGATCTAGGCAAGCTTATATTCGGCCGGCTCAGTTGGGAGTCCATACCCTTCCATGACCCTATCCTGATAGCGACTTTTGCGATGGTCGCTCTTGGCGGCGGCGCGGTACTAGGCGCACTGACCTACTACAAGGTCTGGGGCTATTTGTGGAGGGAATGGATTACCAGTATTGACCACAAACGCATCGGCGTGATGTACATGATCTTGGGTTTTGTGATGCTGATGCGGGGCTTTGCTGATGCCATCATGATGCGGATTCACCAGGCAATGGCCTTTGGCGATTCCACGGGCTTTTTACCGCCCGACCACTACGACCAAATCTTTACCGCGCATGGCGTTATCATGATTTTCTTCGTGGCAATGCCTTTCGTCGTTGGCCTAATGAACTACATCGTACCGCTGCAAATTGGCGCCCGCGATGTGGCATTCCCATTCTTGAATAATTTAAGTTTCTGGATGACCGCGTCCGGTGCCGGTCTCATAATGGTATCGCTATTTATAGGGGAGTTCGCCAAGACCGGATGGCTCGCTTATCCGCCATTATCAGGGGTATTACAAAGCCCCGGTGTCGGGGTGGATTATTATATATGGGCCTTGCAGATCGCCGGGGTAGGTACACTGTTATCGGGCATTAACCTGGTGGTGACCATCGTCAAAATGCGCGCGCCCGGCATGAACTTGATGAAAATGCCGGTCTTTGTGTGGACGTCATTGTGCGCCAACATTTTGATTGTCGCCGCCTTCCCCATTTTGACCGCCGTAATGGGCATGTTGACGCTAGACCGCTACTTGGGAATGAGTTTTTTCACCAACGATCTCGGCGGTAACGCCATGATGTACGTGAATTTAATTTGGATCTGGGGTCACCCAGAGGTATACATTCTCATTCTGCCGCTCTTTGGTGTGTTCTCTGAAATAGTGGCTACCTACAGCCGTAAACGTCTATTCGGATACTCGTCGATGATTTACGCCACCGTCGTCATTACCGTGCTGGCTTATATGGTATGGCTACATCACTTCTTTACAATGGGCTCTGGGGCGACGGTGAATAGCTTCTTCGGCATCGCCACTATGATTATTTCCATACCGACAGGTGCAAAATTATTTAACTGGTTATTCACCATGTACCGCGGCCGCATTCAGTTTGATGTGCCCATGTTGTGGACCATCGGCTTTATGGTGACATTTGTGATTGGCGGCATGACTGGCGTGTTACTGGCAGTGCCACCTGCAGACTTTGTGCTGCATAACAGCCTTTTTCTAGTCGCCCACTTCCACAACGTCATTATCGGTGGCGTGGTATTTGGGACCTTTGCCGCCGTTGCCTACTGGTACCCCAAAGTTACCGGCTACAAACTTGATCCATTTTGGGGTAAGACCTCGTTCTGGTGCTGGCTTATAGGTTTCTACCTAGCATTTATGCCGCTCTATCTGCTCGGTTTCATGGGCGTAACGCGACGCATGAGCCGCTTTGACGATCCGTCATTGCAGATTTGGTTCCAGGTTGCGTTAGTTGGCGCAGTGTTAATTGCGATGGGTATTCTTGCCTTCATTATCCAACTTTATGTCAGCTACAAAAACCGCGACTCGCTCCGCGATGAAACCGGCGACCCATGGGATGGCCGCACCCTGGAGTGGTCAACCTCGTCACCACCGCCGCAGTACAACTTTGCCTTCACTCCGCGAGTTCATGACATAGATGCTTGGTGGCAGATGAAAGCCAATGGCTTTGTGCGCCCCACAGACGGCTTTGTGCCAATACATATGCCCAAGAACACCGCCGCGGGTGTTGTGATCTCAGGTATTAGCGGCGTGCTCGGTTTTGCACTGATATGGCATATGTGGCTGATTGGTGGCATCGCCTTTATCGCCCTAATGACCGCCATTATTGTTCACACCTTCAACTACAAGCGCGATTACTACATACCTGTAGAGGAAGTGGAGAAGGCCGAAGCAGAATTTGCGGCTAAACAAACCGAGGTGCTTGCTTAAGATGTCTAACTCAACAGCAGTGCCGGCCGCACAGCCGGGTAAATTAGAATTTTTAGTGCGCGAAGAAGATCACGTAGCCAACGGCACCTTATTAGGTTTTTGGATCTACCTAATGAGCGATTGCCTGATCTTTGCCGCGCTATTCGCAACCTACGGTGTATTGAGCCAAAGCTATGCGGGCGGGCCAACAGGCGCCGATCTATTCGATCTAAACCTCGTGGCAATAAACACTGGCTTTCTGTTGTTTTCGTCGATTACCTACGGCTTCGCCATGCTCCAAATGCAGCAAGGCAAGTTGAACGGAACAATGATTTGGTTGGCCATCACCGGCTTATTAGGTGCAGGTTTCTTGGGCTTAGAATTGTATGAGTTTAATCACCTCATTCATGAAGGCGCGGGTCCGCAACGCAGCGCTTATTGGTCGGCATTCTTTGCACTGGTAGGTACCCATGGCCTGCACGTTGGCTTTGGCATAATTTGGTTAGTCACGCTGCTGGTACAACTTCGCAAGCACGGTATTAACGTCGCCAACCGTCGCCGCCTATTTTGCCTATCAATGTTCTGGCATTTCCTTGATGTAGTTTGGATCGGCGTATTTACCATTGTTTACTTGATGGGGTCACTATCATGAGCGAACACAATCAACACAGCCTTGATCACCACGAGGAAGAAGGCCCACACAGCACATTTAGTGGCTATATGATCGGCTTTATGGCTTCGGTCATTCTAACCGCCATTCCTTTCTGGTTAGTCATGGCCGATGTATTTACCTCTAGAAATGCAACCGTTATCGTCATTCTGGGCTTTGCATTGGTGCAAATTCTTGTGCATATGGTTTACTTTTTACACATGAATTTCCACTCAGAAGGGGGATGGAATATGCTCTCGCTGATGTTCACTCTGCTTCTAGTATTCATTACGTTGGCGGGTTCACTGTGGGTGATGTACCACATGAACGTTAATATGATGCCCGGCATGATCAGTGGTAGCAGTTGATTATGGTTGCCCATATAGCTGAGCAAAGTCGACAATGCAAAAACGCAGCGCACTAAGCAAATGGGCTATTGCTGGCGTCGGCTTATTTTCCTTCGTCAGCTTGATTCTGCTCGGCAACTGGCAGCTAGACCGTCGCATTTGGAAGCTAGATCTTATTGAGCGAGTGGAAACGCGCGTTCACGCATCACCAGAAGCAGCGCCAGCCGCTGACCTGGTTGTCAGTAAAGATACCGATGAGTACCGGCGGGTTTCAATGACAGGTAAGTTCCTCGACGGCAAAGACACCCTGGTCGTCGCGGCCACGGAACTGGGCAGTGGCTACTGGGTCATGACTCCCTTTCAGCGCGAAGATCAGAGCATCGTTCTAATCAATCGAGGCTTCATCAATCAAGGGGTTCAAGCGGCGCCCCCGCTAACAGGCCCACAACAGGTGGTGGGCTTGTTGAGAATGACCGAACCTGAAGGCAGCGTGGTGCGAGCGAACGATCCGGCTCTAGATCGTTGGTATTCGCGAGATGTGGCCGCTATTGCCGCTCGCCACCAGCTAACTGCCGCGCCCTACTTTATTGACGCTGAGAAGCGAGAGACTGCGCAAACGCGCCCGCCATTGGAGGCATCGCAGCATCCCGTGGCTGGGCTTACGGTGCTTACATTTTATAATAGCCACCTCGTTTATGCCCTCACATGGTACGGCTTAGCGTTTATGGTCATTATTGCCGCGGTCATCGTTATTCGAGAGGAGCGAAAGTCTAAATTAAACTCACAGTCGAGCTGAATCCGGCTGCGACTTAGCGGTGCACATAGGTATACTATCTAGCTTCCCGACAGTTAATGATAATACCTACCCTATTATGACCGCCGACCTTACGCTACATACACAAACAAGCACTAATGATACCGACACCCTTGGTAAACACATGCGCCAGCTTGTACAGCTGCGTTGGATGGCGGTGCTCGGTCAACTCCTAACTATTCTCGTTACCCACTACGGCTTTGGCGTAGAGTTGCCAATGCAAGCAATGTTGATCGTGCTTGCTGGGCTGGTGGTATTTAATGCACTAAACGAGCTTGCCCTGCGGTTTAGACATCGAGTACGCACCGCCGAGCTTTTTATGGGCCTGCTGGTCGATATGGCCACATTGACCATGCAGCTATATCTCAGCGGCGGCGCAACAAACCCCTTTGTGTTCCTTTACTTATTACAAGTTGGGCTAGCCGCGGTACTCTTGGCGCAATCCTATGCATGGGTACTACTGGGCGTGGCGACACTGTGTTTTCTTTGGCTGGCCGAGGCTGGGCGACCACTTGATTTGCCCCATGATTATCACCTCGGCATACATAGTTACTATGTTGAGGGCATGCTAATTTGCCTCGTGCTAAATGCGGCTTTGCTGGTGGTTTTCATCAACCGTATAAACCGTACACATCGCGAACACGACGCCCGTTTAGCCGAATTACGTCAGCGCGCTGCAGAGGAAGAGCATATTCTGAGAATGGGCTTGCTGGCCTCGGGTGCAGCCCACGAACTAGGTACACCACTCGCCACCATTGCGGTTATTCTCGGTGATTGGCAGCGGATGCCCTTTCTTAAATCAGACCCCGATCTTGGCGAGGAAGTGACCGAGATGGAGACCCAGGTACAACGCTGCAAAGCCATTGTTAGCGGTATACTCATGTCCGCGGGCGAAACCCGTGGGGAATCCTCGGGCGAGACCACCGTATGTGAGTTCTTTGATGAGCTGATCAACGATTGGCAAAGCACTCGCAAAGTTGGCGAATTCAGTTTTCAAAATTTATTTGGCGAAGACATCGATATCGCCTCCGACACCGTATTAAAGCAGACAATTTGCAATCTTTTGGATAATGCCTTGGAGGCATCCCCAGCTTGGGTTGGGCTGGCGGTCTTGCGAGAAAACGATGCGCTTCTTGTGCGAGTCATCGATCGCGGCCCAGGATTCTCAGACGATGTTTTTAGTCGCCTTGGGCAACCTTACCAATCTACTAAAGGTAGACCTGGCAGCGGCCTTGGCTTATTTCTGGTTTTTAACGTGGCGCGCATCTTAGGTGGCCAAGTAGGCGCCAGAAATCGTTTGGAAGGAGGCGCCGAAATAAACCTTCGGCTGCCACTCGATGCACTCCGACTAAAAGAGGCTTAAGGCGATGACAGACGAAAGCAATAGCGCTCTCCGCTCCCTCATACTCATTGAAGACGATGCCGCTTTTGCTCGGACACTAGGGCGATCGTTAGAACGACGCCAATACACCGTACTAAGTACCAATAGTTTAGAAGGTGCTAAGAATATTTTAGAAAAACACTCCCCAGGCTACGCCGTAGTAGATCTGAAATTAGATGGCGAGGCCTCCGGGCTTGCCTGTGTACAGGCTTTGCACGAACACGACCCCGACATGCTCATTGTGGTGCTTACTGGTTACGCAAGTATTGCAACAGCGGTAGAAGCAGTAAAACTCGGGGCCTGTCACTATCTTGCCAAACCTTCCAATACCGATGACATTGAAGCGGCCTTTAATAACGCTGAAGGTAATGTGGGAGTAGAGATTCGCGGCCGCGCCACCTCAATCAAAACCCTCGAGTGGGAACGTATCCATGAAACCCTTGCCGACACCGGCTTTAATATTTCAGAGACCGCAAGAAGACTGGGTATGCACCGTCGAACCCTTGCCAGGAAGCTTGCAAAGCAGCAGGTTAAGTAATTGATTTTAATTAATATTTAATAAATAGCAGACATTTTTTTATAAGTATATTCCCCAATAAACTTCCCCTTATTCCCGCCCTAAAATCTGAGGTCTGCTACCATCAAACCTTGTGCAGTATAAGCATCATCAAAAGGTGGACATAATTAGGGCCAGAAATGAACGATAAAGATGCTGTCAATGACCTCCTATCGCGCACCAAAGCCATTCTACATACGATTGTAGACGGGGTAATCACGATAAGTGATAGAGGTCTTATTGAGACAGTGAATCCTGCCGCAGAAAAAATATTTGGCTACCCTATTGAGGAATTGACAGGGCACAATGTTTCTATGCTGATGCCTAATCCATACCAACATGGGCATGATCAATATTTAAAGAATTACTTGGATACCGGTGAGAAAAAAATCATCGGTATCGGCCGACAGGTCACTGGCCTGCGTAAAGATGGCAGCACCTTCCCTCTAGAACTCGCAATTAGTGAAATGGAAGTGAACGGCCAACGCATGTTTACGGGTATTGTACGTGACATATCTGAGCGTAAAGAGACCGAAGAGAAATTGCGCAGCGCCATGCGTAGAGTTCACGAACAACAGATTAAAGATGAGTTTATTACCACAGTAAGTCATGAGCTTCGCACGCCATTAACATCGATAAAGGCATCGCTCGATCTTATTATTAGCGGCGCTATCGACGCAAATCCCGGCCAAATAAAAATGTTGATCAATATTGCGCATAAAAATAGTGAGCGCCTGCTTCTACTCATAAATGATATTCTTGATATTTCAAAGATTGACTCAGATAAGATGTCATTGAACCAAGAGAGAATCAAGCTAAGGCCGTTTTTGGAAATAGCGATCTTTGACAATCAAGCTTACGCAGAAAAGCATCAAGTTAAATTCGTATTAACCCACTGCCCATTACCACTTTACATTAACGCCGATCCCGATCGACTGATGCAAGTCATGAGTAATTTAATGTCTAACGCCGCTAAGTTTTCTCATAAAAATTCAGTTGTTGAAATTAGTGCCCGCGTTGTAGACGACAAAATACGAATCGCTGTCTGTGACAAGGGGCGGGGAATTCCAATGGAGTTCCGAGACAAGGTCTTCGACAAGTTTACTCAAGCTGATAATTCGGACACACGCGAAATGAGTGGTACAGGTTTGGGCTTACATATATCTAAAGCCATTGTTGAACAGCACAATGGCTCACTATCATTCATCTCCGAGCTCGACCACGGCAGTACATTCTATATCGACCTAAAGCACGCCGAGCCCGCAACAACGGCTGAAAGCGATGAGTGAAATTACAGAACTTACCAAATTACTGTATGTAGAAGACGAGACAGACATACGAGTCGTCGCTGAAATTGCGCTTGCTCAGATCGCAGGCTTCACGGTGAAAACTTGCGCTAGCGGCAACGAAGGCCTAGGGTCTCTTGAAGATTTCAGGCCTCAACTCATTTTACTTGATGTCATGATGCCCGGTATGGACGGACCGCAAGTACTTAAAAAAATTCAACAGCTCCCGGATTTTTGCGACACGCCCGTAGTATTTATCACCGCAAAAGCACAGGTAGAAGAAATTGAAAAATTAAAAACCTTGGGCGCTATCGATGTCATTACCAAGCCATTTAATCCGATGACATTAGGCGACGAAATCAAAACTATTTGGCAGCGGCACTATGACGACTCAAAATGATAGTCCCAGCGCAGATTCCGTCGACGCTCAATTAGTTGATTTGCAAAACAGCTATATCGCTAAGCTCGATCAAAAACTGCAGGATATTATCGATCTTTGGATTAACTTCAAGAATCATGACCAGTCTAAGGAAGAGCTTCACCCACTGTACCGTGCCGTGCACTCTGTAGTAGGGACTTCCTCAACCTTGAACATCTCTGAAGTTAGCAGACTATGCTCGAGTCTAGAAAAAGTGTTATTGCCAATGTTAAAAGTCGATGTCCTCGACGCCAATGACATTTTAGCTATAGGACCCCAGATCGCTGAGTTAAGCGCACTGCGTGAAAGCAAAGATTACAAGCCGAAGCCAATCAAATTAAATGGCTGATAAGCTGTGTTCTTAATGCAGATGCGGCATTCTACTTTCCTTTAACCCCCCAGCAGTCAGGCCTACTGGCGGTTTAGTTTTGTTTGCTACGAAGTCCGTTTATCTAAGTATGTTTGGGTCCATTTTTACAGCTCGGCCTGAGCTGCTATAGATGCGCTGTAACCCGAGCTATCCCTTTCTCAACCCCATAACCCCGCTTGTCGCATGAACCTCGTATTTGGTGAGTAACGCACTGTTCTTGGTGATTCCACTTCCCTTTGCCCATAAAAAACCCGAGACTCAGATGAATCTCGGGGCAGTGTGGCCTTTATGCCCAGTGGGTAGGCGAGTAAAGCGAGTGCTTTGGCAATTTAAATGACAATAAAAAGCCTGGCGAGGGCCCGCCCCGTGAACGAAGTGAACGCTTTGGGTGAGTCGGCCCCGCGAAGCGTTGTGGGTCCTGACCTACTTTGTGTTGCGAGCAGTGCTCGCAATCGCTACGCCTGTCGGCGCACCAAACTCGTTCTTACAGAACAAAGTTTGTCGCATGGGCCGTGTAGTGGAACCCACTTCCAGCAGTCCATAAAAAAACCCGAGACTCTAT
>TARA_R110001592_G_scaffold136546_2_pt1 | contig 15564 bp, 19 predicted proteins | sample TARA_R110001592 | Tara Oceans TARA_R110001592 (sample SAMEA4398387) | marine metagenome | biome: Polar Biome; feature: [SRF] surface water layer (ENVO:00010504); material: water (ENVO:00002006), including particulate matter (ENVO:01000060) such as... | depth 5 m
CTATTCTGGCCAAGCAGACTTTTTGAAAAAAGAATTTATTTGCGCTCTACCAGGATCTATGACAGATATACATCCATCAGCAGCAAATGACTTCCTTTTAAAAGAAGCAAAATGGTTTACTCCTGATTATGGTTATGCATCCAAAATGCTCATAGACGTATTAAAAAACTATAAAAAATGGACGGAGTTAGCTAAACGACAAAGATATTTTGTTAATAGTAATTTTACCGAATCTGTCATTATAAAACGATATGATGAAATATTAGATATTATCGATCAAGGCACAGATTCAATTCCAGAACACGTAGAATTAAAACTTCCAAAATTAAAATTACCTAAATTACAGAAGATATAAATTGGATGTATTATATAAATTTATTATTATATAAATAAAATGAAAATAAGTTACGCAGTTACAGTTTGCTCCGAGTTTGCAGAAATACAACGACTTCTTAATTTTTTAGTTGCAAACAAAAGACATCAAGATGAAATAATAGTTCAATTTGATAGTAAAAACGGCGACCCTGAAATAGAAACTTATTTGAGATCTCATTCTATAAATGCAGAATTTAGTTGGCATAACTACGAATTTAACGGCGATTTCTCTGCTATGAAAAATCAATTAACTACAATGTGTAATGGTGATTATATATATCAGATAGATGCAGACGAAATGGTAACAGCTTATGTTTTAGATTTGCTACCAGAAGTATTACAAGCTAATTCAACTGTTGACGTTATGAAAGTTCCTAGAATTAATACAGTTGATGGGATTACTGAGGAACATATACAACGTTGGAATTGGCGTGTTAATGATCAGGATTGGATTAATTATCCAGACTATCAATGGCGAATATATAAAAATAATAAACAGATTAAGTGGATTAATCGTGTTCATGAAGTTTTAACAGGTTACCAATCAGTAGCACACCTTCCTGCTAGCAGAGAATGGAGTTTAATACACAATAAAACAATTGATCGACAAGAACGTCAAAATAAATTATATTCGGAGTTATAAATGAATAATAAGTTTAAACTAGTTATACCATCATATAATAACGAAACATGGTCACAAGTACATGTTGAAAGTATTTTAGAACAAGACTATAAAAATTACGACGTATTATATATTGACGATTGTTCTACAGATAAAACAAGAAAAACTATTGAACAATTAGTAAATGGTGATCCTAGATGGACTATAGTTACTAATAATTCAAATATGCGTAGAGGATATAATATTAGTCCAATTAATCCAAATATACAAAATTTTATAGACAATGATGAAGATATTTTAGTATTTGTTGATGGTGACGATTGGTTAGCAGAATCAACAGTATTAACTCAATTAAATGATTTCTATAATAAAAATAATTATTGGATGTCATATGGCGGTTACGTAGACTACCCAGAATTAACATTTCCTGGTGGCCCACATGGATATCAAAATACTAGATATCCAAAACAAATACAGAATACAAAATCATATAGAAAAGACTGGTGGCGTGCAAGCCATTTACGAACATTTAAATGGTGGTTATATAAGCAAATAAAAGATGAAGATCTTCGTTATTCAAAAACTGGTGAATATTATTTTCATGCAGAAGATTTAGCGTCATCATTTCCTTGTTTAGAAATGTGTCCTCCTAATAAAATTGGGGTGCATGATTTTGTTACATATGTATTTAATAATACACCATCCAATCGAGCTCGAGGCATTGAACGAGAAAAGGAAGCTGGCGTTGAATTAGAAACAGAAATACGAAATCAAAAATCATATGATACTATAGAGCCAAATTTAATTACATGTAAAATATTAGGAGAAGGAGTACAGACTTTAGGATTAGGAAATCAACTATTTTCAATTGCATCAACATTGGGTACCGCATATGACAATAACGCAATTCCTGTATTTAATATACATACGCCGCAATTTCCTTATAAGGATAATATTTTACGAAATTTAAAAAATACAATAGATTTTAATATTTTAAACTATTATAAAGAACCACATTTTCATTACAAAAAAATATCATATACCAAAAATATGTGTTTAGATGGGTATTTTCAAAGTGAAAAATATTTTAAAAATCACAGAAAAAAAATATTAGAATTTTTTAAGATTTCAGAGAACGACTATAATTTTATTCAACAAAATTTTAAAGATTTATTAATTGACACAACTGTTAGTTTACATATACGTCGTGGTGATTATACATTACCAAAATATAGTTCACACCACCCAGTACAAACTATAGAATATTATCATGAAGCAATGTCTCATTTTTCTAATAATGTAAATTATTTAATATTTAGTGATGATATAGATTGGGCCAAAGAAAATTTTTCTGGAGATAATTTTAATTTTATTACACAAAAAACCATTCAAGGAAATGATGTTATGGATACATTAGATATTTCAAAAGGAGGATATCCTGATTATATTGAATTGTATCTAATGTCATTGTGCGATCATAATATTATAGCAAATTCTTCCTTTTCATGGTGGGGAGCTTGGCTTAATGAAAACCCAAATAAAAAAGTTATAGCTCCAAAAAAATGGTTCGGTCCAGCATATGGAAATATAAATGATACTGATATTATACCTAATTCGTGGATACGAATATAAGAAAAAAAATGAAGATAGCAATATTAAATATAGCAACAAATAATTATAAATTGTTTTTGGATCAATTACATGACTCAATTGAAAAATACTTTTTGCCTGATTGTACCAAAGATTATTTTGTATGGACTGATGTTAACAATTTTAATTTTAAACACACTGTTAAATCAATAAAAATAGAGCCACAAGGATTTCCCGGAGATACACTATTTAGATATCATTATTTCTTAATGGCAGAAGATATCTTAAAGGATTATGATTATATTTTTTATTTAGATGCTGATATGTGTATAGTAGATTATGTAGGAGATGAGATTATTACAGATAGATTAGGCGTACAACATCCTGGATTTTATAAAGAAAATAATAAACATGGGACACCAGAAACAAGATCTATATCAACGGCATATGTTGATCCACAACAAATAGTACAATACTGTTGTGGTGGCTTCAATGGCGGATCTTCAGAAGAGTTTTTAAAATTATCTCAAACTATAGTTGATAATATTAATAAAGATATGCAAAAAGATATTATAGCAATTTGGCACGATGAGTCTCATTTAAATAAATATTTTGTTGACAATCCTCCTAGTAGGATATTAGATTGTGGATACTGTGCTCCAGAAAGTGCTTGGGATGTTCCATTTCCCAAGAAGATATTGGCATTAGATAAATCAGTAGATACACTTAAAGGTAGATAATATGTTTAAAGATAAAAAAGTTATTATAGTTGGACCATCTTCTTACTTAGAAGGGCAATGCACTGGAAAGTTTATAGACTCATTTGATATAGTTGTTAGAATAAATAATATACATGATATTAACAATCAAACACTAATTAACGATTTAGGCAAAAGAGTAGATGTAATATATTTTGATGGATCAATGAATCAATCTAGATTTCAAGATTATAGTAAATCATCTCCAAAGTTATTAAAATGTACATATCCCGAATCGGAGTGGTTTTTTAATGATAGATGTAAAAATAATATATCTACAATAAAAAAATATTTTAATACTGAAATAGTAGATATTAATATGTATAATAAATTAAAATCTAGTTTAGATACAAATTTAAAAACAAGACCAAATTCAGGATTAATTGCAATTATAGATTTATTATCATTTCCTTTAAGTGAGTTATATATTACAGGTATTGACTTCTATAGAAGTTCATATGCATCATATCATCCAGACTATGGAACATCTAGTTTATCTGACATTAAAAATATTTTTAAAAATGGAGATAATGGAGATGTACATGATATAAATACACAATTTTGTTATTTTAAAAATATATTTAAAAATGAATCTAGAATAAAAGTAGATGATATATTAAATATGTATTTATCTGATATTAAATATGAAAACGTTTCATTTTAATTTGGAAGTTGTATAAACAATTATTATAATATTAAAAAAGGGGTATATATGGTAGATTTTGAGAATTTCAATCTTAAACTAGAAAGTATTGTAAATTCATCAAATTGGAAACAATTGGAAGAGTTATTTAAAAGTAAAAGGAATATTTTTTTATTTGGTAACGGTGGTAATATGGGCGTAACTGATCATGCAGCTGTTGATATGAGTCGTTTAACTGACAAAAATGTTTTGTGCCCCGGCAGTGGTATTACAGCTACTTCAATTATAGGAGACAATTCATTTGATTTGTGGTTTAAAGTTTGGCTCGAACAACGATTTAGAACTATAGATTTATCCGACACTTTAGTTATTGGATTTTCATGTTCTACAAATAGTGATAGTTCTAAATCTATTATGAATGCATTAGAATTTGCAAATGAATGTAATGTTCCATCAGCATTAATTGCAGCCCAACCTAAAGATGATATGAATCAAGATATTTTATTTATTAATGAGGATACTATATATTATCATACATCAGAAGTATTATCATTAGCATTAACATATCAATTAATTCACTCTGCAGGATTTCAATGTCCAACTATATCAAAAAAAGCTAGAAGCCGGAGATTTGAACAGTTAGATATTGAAAATGAAATTTCATATGATACAGTTCCACCAGGAATGGAAGATCAGCGATCGAATATTGCAATAGATTTTGATGGGGTTATACATACGTTTGATAAAGGTTGGTATGATGGAACATGTTATGGTAAACCTATAGATGGTGCATTAGACGCAATAAAAAAATTATCTGAAAAGTATAATATTATTATTTTTACAGCAAAAGCATTACCAGATCGCCCATTAGTAAATGGAAAAACTGGAAAACAATTAATATTTGATTGGTTAGAAGAATATAATGTAATGCAATATATATCTGATATTACATATACTAAACCTAGAGCTGAATATTATATTGATGATAAAGCTATAGAGTTTAAAAATAATTGGTTACCTATCTTAAAGGAGATACTATGATTACAGCATTAATACCCGTACGAAAAGGATCGCAGCGAGTAAAGAATAAAAACAATAAATTATTTTGTAATACATCATTATTAGAAATTAAAATTAAACAACTTTTAGAGTTACAGCAACGAAATAAAATTACACAAGTAATTGTTACATCAGATGATCGTGAGATGTTAAGAATAGCAAAAGAACTTGGAGCTGAAACTCATTTTCGAGATGAATATTATGCATCATCTAAAGCTTCAAATTCTGATTTTTTTCAAAATCTAGCTTCAAATGTTGGTGAAGAATCATGGGTTATGTATTCACCAGTTACTTCACCATTAGTTTCTATGGAAACATATAATGAAATATTATCTGATTTTAAAACAAATCCAAAAAATATTGTTACTGTGTCACCAATAAAACATCATCTGTGGCAAAACGGAAAGCCGTTAAATTATGATATTAAAAATAGTCCAAATTCGCAAGATCTCCCTGATATATATGCAATAAATTATGCTATATCTATTATACGTAGATCTGATATGATTAAATATCAAAATATAGTTACTGAAACACCTACATTTAAAGTATTAGATGAAATTGAATCTATAGATATAGATACTGAGTTTGATTTTATGGTTGCTGAATTAATTTATAAAAAATTACAAAAAAATGTTACATCCATTAGTTAGTCACAAATATAAATTTATATGCTTCTGGAATGCAAAATGCGGATGTGGAACTGTAAAATCGTGGTTTTTAAATTTACATGGAATACATGAATGGGAATACTCACCACATTCAGAAATAAATAAACATACACCAACTGTAAGTAAATCAGAATTATTTCAATACCCATTAAATGAATATTATAAATTTATAATTGTAAGAAATCCGTGGAATCGTTTAGTATCATATTATAAAAATAAAAAAATTTTAATGCGGCATAAAAATATGAATTTTAATATTAATACTAAAGAAAATATATATACTGGTGATATTACATTTAATGAACTAGTTAATTATATTAATAATATACCGGATCTACATAGAGAAGATCATGTTAGAAGTCAATTTTCAGATTTAGACGAGATTAATTTTGATAAAATTGTAAAACTAGAAAATTTTCATAATGACATGAATGATGTTATAAATAAATTAAATCTTCCAAATAATATAAATTTTTCAGAATTTTTTCATCAATCACCATCACCATCTTCGATATCAACTAAATTAGTATATGATGTAAAACCGTTAGAATTTATACATAACGACTTACCATCATATGAATATTTTTATAACAATGACTTAATTAATATAGTTTCAACTGCATACAGTGATGATATAATAAAATTTAACTATAAATTTAAAGATTAAATAAATGAATACAATATTTGACGGACCAAGAAATACCAATTGTTATTTTCCAAATGGATATAATTCTAATTATAAACTACATAGAATGTCTATATTAGATATGTATGATCCATTAATTTATAATAAACGATATTCAATAAAAGAAACACCATATTATAAATATTTAGAAGGTAATAAACAGCCAATGACAGATTATCTGTTAGAAACTAAAGGCAAAACATGGGCTAGGGCAGCTATTGGTCAAGAACATTTAACTGTTAATGATATGTTTGAACAGTTTAATACAATTATTAATAGTGAATTGCAATATTTAGAACCTCCATATGATACTCATTATATATTAGTCAAAAGGGATGGATTATTAGTAGATGGACTTCGTCGGGCATGTATTTTATTATATAATGGAAACACAACGGTACCGGTCGCTGTTGTTTAATAAAAAGTTATTATGAAAAAAGAAATAGGATTACATTATAATTCAATATCTCCAGATATTACCGGAATCGAAAATGATGATTCAACATATTTGCATTTAATTAAAGGTAAACATGAGTTTTTAACGGTATATATTGACAACCTAATATTAGAGATTGATACTGATACATGTAAATATAATGTTGCAATGTTAGTAGAACCAATATCGGTTTCGCCTAGATCGTATAGTTGGATCCAAGAAAACTATGATTTATTCGATATAATTTTAACTCATCATAAACCATTATTAGAAATAAGTCCTAAATTTAAATATTATCCAGTTTGGCCTAGAATTAAAATGGATAAATCAAATTGGATAATACCAGAAAAAAATAAAATGATTTCTGCAATATTTTCTGATAAAAACGGAACGCCAGCACAACAGTTTAGACATAAAATTGTTAATAAATTTAAAAATAAACTAGATGTATATGGAACTAAATATAAATTTATAGAAGATAAGTTTATTGGCACTGGTGAATATATGTTTCAAATTGTAGTAGAAAATATTTTTAGTGGATATGTTTCAGAAAAGGCAAATGATTGTTTTGCAAACGGAACTATTCCTATATACTACGGAAATTCAGAATCTAATATTAATAACTATTATGACATGGAAGGCGTTATATTATTTGAAACTCTCGATGAATTGGAATATATATTAAATAATTTAGTTACAGTTGATTATTACAATGAAAGAAAAGAAATTGTTAATAAAAATTATAATTTAGCAATTACCAATAGTGTTCATAATACTATATGGAATTTTGGAGTAAGGGATTTTTTTAATGAGTAAAGTAAAATTACATCTAGGTTGTGGCAAAAGATATTTGCCCGGATATACTCATATAGACATTGATAACGAACCTCATATCAACTATCCAGACACTGATATATCAAAGTTACATATGTTTAAAGATAGTTCAGTAGACTTAATATATACGTGTGGTACTTTTGAATATTTTGATAGAGAAGAAGGTCCAAATGTATTAAAGGAATGGAATCGTATTTTAAAATCAAATGGAAGTCTTTATATATCAGTTCCGGACTTTAAATCAATTACTGCCGTATATAATCAAAATAATAACAATTTAGATGGTGAAGGTATATTAGGACCAATATTTGGTAAATGGCAATATACTAATAAAACTGGAAAATCTGAATTTATATATCATAAAACAGTATATGATTTTAAATCGTTAAGTAAAATGTTATTATTATCCGGCTATAATAATATTAAAAAATATAATTGTTGGGAGTTTTTACCTAATAACTTTGATGATTTTTCAAAAGCATATATACCATATAAAGATAAAAATGGAATACAAATATCCGTAAATATAAAGTGTAAAAAACTATGAAAAAAATTATAGATTTAGGAATGCATCCATACGCTGATACTTTTATATCAGATAAACATTTAGATAAAACAGAACCAATATATCCATTGCAATGTCTATTAGATACCAAGTCTGGTCATATTAAATTAAGATATCAAACTAATCCTGACGACAGATATAATTTATATGATTATTCGTATACGTCAGCAAATTCTAGTTTTTCTAGAAATTATTGGGATGAATATGCAAAACACGTTTCAAAAAAATTAAATTTAAATAATTCAACAATTTTTGAAATTGGATCAAATGACGGATATTTATCAAAACAGTTTCAGCAATTAGGTCATAAAGTTATAGGTATTGATTCATCTAAGTATATGTCTGAAATTGCCAATGATATAGGAATTGAAACATATTGTGGAGTATTTAATAGTAATGAAAGTTTTAAGATTAAAGAAAAATTTGGAAAATCGAATTTAATTGTTGCTAATAATGTATTTAATCACTCAAATGATCCAATTGACTTTGCAATTGGCATAAAAGAATTATTAGAAGAAGATGGCGTATTTGTTTTTGAAGTTCCATATTGGTATAATACAATTATGGATAATAGATTCGATCAAATATATCATGAACACGTAAGTTATTTTACAGTTAAATCTTGTAATGAAATGTTAAAAAATGTTGGATTACAAGTATTTGACGTAGAAATTGTAGATTATCACGGCGGTTCTATACGAGTATATTCATCAATAAATCCAAAACAAATTAATGCAAGAATTTATGATTACATTAAAATAGAAGAAGATGCTGGGTTATTTCAGGAATCTACATATATAGAATTTATGAAACAACTTAAAATACGAAGAGGTAATTTTTTAGAAAAATTATATTCAATTGCAAAAGATAATGTTCCAATTGTTGCTGTAGGTGCAGCTGCAAAAGGAAATACATTTCTTAATTTTTATAATATTGATAATACAGTAATCGATTATGTAACTGATGCATCAAAACATAAAATTGGAAAATATACACCATTAACTAGAATACCAATACAAGACGATGAAACCGTATTTAGTAAATATGATAAAGTTTATGTAATTATATTATCTTGGAATATATCTAGCATCCTTAAAGAAAAATTACGAAAACTTAATAATAATATAACATTTTTAGATTTATAAGGAGTCATATGATAAAAAGACATAACAATAATATAGATAATACTAATTTAGAATTACATAGTGATGATCGTGGTTATATTGTAGATTTATTTTATAATAATGATATTAATCATGTAGCAAAAATAATTTCTGTTCCAAATGCAATACGAGGAAATCATTATCATAAAGAAACAACGCAACATATGTTAATAACAAAAGGATATTTAGAATATTGGTATAAACCAATTGATTCTAAAGAACCAGCTAAAATGGTATTAGCAGAAACAGGCGACATAATAACTTCAGGACCAAATGAAATCCACGCATTAAAAATTGGACCTTTTGGAAATGAATTTATTGTATTTTCACAAGGACTCCGAGGTGGAAAGGATTATGAACGTGATACATTTAGGGTAGACAATATTATAGGAAATATATGAAAATAAATATTGGTTGTGGGTGGCGAAACTTTGGTGACGATTGGATTCATATTGATGGAGGTGATTATTCCCATTTAGACTCAAAAAATATATTTAATTTACCATATGAAGACAATTCTGTTGATTTGATATATGCTTCCCATGTTTTAGAGTATTTTGATATAAATGAAGTAAAACCTATACTACATGAATGGAAACGAGTACTAAAGCCATATGGGATTATAAGAATAGCAGTACCAGACTTCGAAGCTATGAATTTATTATATTATAATGGTAGAATAAAATTAAAAGATATTATAGGACCATTATACGGTAGAATGAAGATGGGTGACGAGATGATATATCATAAAACTGTATATGATTATGAATTATTACATAATCTTTTGGATGAGTTATTATTTAATAATATTAGTAGATATAATTGGAAACACTATGAAGAACATAAACAAAATGATGATCATTCACAAGCATATTTAGATCCAAAAGGAGATAAGGATATTGGAACATTAATAAGTTTAAATATAGAAGCAAGAAAATAATTATAAAACTATGGAAAAAATATATTCAAAAATACACCCTGACAAGCTATTACATGTAATACATCGTTTAGAAGATGTAATTAATAGAAAAAAACAACGATTAGATTTAATTGACAAATCGCAATTTATACAATGTTCTTCATTAAAAATGAAACGTGGAACTACATTTCAAGCACACCAACATGTATGGAAAACTGGGAAACAGTCTGTTATTGCACAGGAATCGTGGAATATAGTCATAGGATCAGTAAAAGGATTTTTCTACGATTTAAATGGTGACTTGTTACAAACAACAAATTTATATGTAGGTGATGTTAGTTTTACGTTAGAGGGTGGTCATAATTATGAAATACTAGAAGATAATACTATAGTATATGAATATAAGACTGGGCCGTATGAAGGACAAACTTTAGATAAAGTTTTTATTTAATTTGTTTTTAATTAATTTTTATTATATAATAATATTATGAAGTTAGATTTTAATATAGTTATACAGTTTGAAAATAAGATAGCTGAATTTTTTGGAGCTCCATATGCAGTTGCCGTTGATAGTTGTACACATGGAATTGAATTATGTTTAAGACATATAGAAGCACCATATATAGAAGTTCCAAAAAGAACTTATCTGTCAGTTCCATTTTTGGCAAATAAACTTGGCATTGAATTACAGTGGAAAGATGAAGTTTGGACTGATTATTATAAAATAGGTGGAACTAACATATATGATGCAGCTGTATTATGGAAACAAAATAGTTACATACCCGGGTCGTTTATGTGTTTAAGTTTTCAATTTCAAAAACATTTATCTTTAGGCAAAGGCGGTATTATATTATGTGATAATAAAAATGAGTATGATATATTAAAAAAGATGTCATATGATGGAAGATCACCTAATATTCCTTGGAGAGATCAAAATATCGAATCTTATGGTTACCATTATTATATGACACCAGAAACAGCTCAATTAGGTTTAGATAAATTAGATGAAGCAATAAAATTAACACCAAAACAGTGGATAGTTACTGATTGGCCAGATTTAACAAAAATGAAAGTATTTACATGAAAAAGGCATTTATTACGGGTATTGGCGGACAAGATGGTTCGTATTTGGCAGAATATTTATTAGAGTTAGGATATGAAGTACATGGTATAGTCAGAAGAAATTCAACACCAGAAAATCAAGACGATCGTCTCAGTAATATTATTGATCAAATACATACATATTATGGTGACTTATTAGATCAAGGAGGAATAGAACGTTTACTAGATGATATACAACCAGATGAAATTTATAACATAGCTGCACAATCCCACGTACGGATAAGTTATGATATACCTCAATTTACTGTACAAACAAATGCACTAGGTGTTCTTAATATGTTAGAAGCATATAGAAGATCTTGTCCAGATGCTAAATTTTATCAAGCATCGTCTTCTGAAATGTTTGGGTTAACTGTTGAGGATGATAATTTTCAACGGGAAACAACTATAATGAATCCGGTATCACCATATGGTTGCTCTAAAGTATTTGGTTATAATATTGTGAGAAACTATAGACGTGCTTACGGATTACATGCAACAAATGGAATTTTATTTAATCATGAATCACCTAGACGAGGTAGTAATTTTGTTACAAATAAAGTTGCTAAAGCAGCTGCAAAGATTAAATTGGGAATACAAGATAAACTAGAATTAGGTAATATGGATTCTTATAGAGATTGGGGACATTCATATGACTATGTGAGAGCGATGCATTTAATGATGCAACATAATACACCAGGAGATTGGGTTGTATCTACAATGGAAACACATTCGGTTAGAGAAATGTGTGAACTAGTTTTTAATCATTTAGATTTAGATTATAATAATTATGTTACACAAAATCCTAAATATTTAAGACCAGAAGAGTTACCATATTTACGTGGCGACTCTACTAAAATTAGATCTGAATTAGGATGGAAGCCAACATATACATTTAAACAGATGATGGAAGAAATGGTAGATTATTGGTTAGGGGTATATAGTAAATGAAGATAGCATTTATAACAGAAATGGCATTTACTGGTAAAATACCAGATACCCATGACAATATGCGAACCGAGTTTGCTTGGATGTATGCTTTAGATGCAGATCATTATTGTATTAATAATATTAGCAACATTAATGGATATGATCATATATTTATAATATTTCCTAAAGGTAAATTAAATTTAAGCGCAGAAGGTTGCGTAATTGGAAATCAACATAATCCAGTAACTAATTATTTATCACAATCAATTATTTCAACATTAAAACAATCAAATAAAAATGTTTATTATGTTCAAGAAGGACCAACCAATTGGTTTAATGATTATGAAATGAATGATCAAATTGGATTTTATAATATGTTATCTGAAGTTGATGCAATCTATGCACACAATGATCATGATGCAAAATTTTATAAAGGATTATTACCAGAAATAAAAGTTAATGTAATTTCAACATTAATGATTGAAGACAATATACAAAATATTATTCCTAATAAAACAGATAAAGTATTAATTGGCGGTAACTTTGCTAGATGGTATGGTGGATTTCAAAGTTATATAATTGCCAATGAATTTGATTATCCAATTTGGGCACAAGAAAGTCATGCAAAACGAAATGGTGAAGATCAAATGCCAAATATCAATCATTTACCTAGACTATCTTGGTTGGAATGGATGAAGCAGATGTCAACATTTAAATATGCAGTGCATCTGATGCCGACTATTGCAGCTGGTACATTTAGTTTAAATTGTGCGTATTTTGGAATTCCTTGTATAGGAAATAAAAATGTAGATACACAGAAAATATGTCATCCAGAATTATGTGTTGATGTAGATGATGTTGAGTCTGCTAGAAATTTAGCAATTAAATTGCGCGATGATATAGATTTTTACAATAAATGTAGTACTACAGCAAATGAACTATACAAAACACATTATAATATAGACATATGGAAAAAGAAAATAATCAACACACTGTTATAATACCTAGTTATAATACATTAGATCACCTAAAAAATACATATAGGAGTCTTAAAGAATATGCAGCAACTACGGATATTATTATTATAGATGATGCATCAGAAGATGATACAGCAAATTGGTTGCATACTTTAAATGATGATCATTTAACGGTTATTATATCTGACACAAGAAAAGGACACACGTATTGGTATGACGAAGGTATGCAAAGATCTAAAACTGATATAGTTTCTATATTACATTCTGATATGATTATTGGACCAAATTATTTTGAGAATATGATTAAGCATTTACAACCTGGTAAAGTAGTATGTGCTACGAGAATTGAACCTCCAATACATCCAGCTGGAGAAGAAAAGATAGTAATGGATTTTGGTGATGAATCAAATAATATTAAATGGGAAGAATTTAATACCTTTGTCTTATCCGAATCTACTACTAAAAACAATAAAATTACTAAAGGCATTTTTGCACCATGGATGTTATATAAAGAAGATCATTTATCTATAGGCGGACACGATCAAAGATTTACTCCATATGGATATGAAGATTCAGATATATTTAATCGTTGGATATTAGCTGGATATGAAATGATTCAAAGCAGAGATGCATTATGTTATCATTTAACATGTAGAGGGCATCGATGGAATAAAGGAGTAGGAATCGAAAATTCTGATTATAAAGAAACAATGACTCGTTGTGGTAGAGACTTCATTAGAAAATGGGGAGACTGGATTCATAATGATAAGTTTCAGTATCCTATTATTAATCCAAAGTATGATGTAGGATTTAAGATACATAACTGTAACTTAGAATTGTTAAAAGCCCTTGAACCATGGTGTAGTACAGTATACTGTGATGAACAATTTGCAATTGGAAGAGTATCAGATTATGTAGAAATGGAAGATACTACATATGATTTATATGATAAGATTTTGTCATATGACGCTGATGAAGAGAATGATATTCTGATAATGATAGATGGTAATACATTTGGAAATGAAGAATTTAGACATATTCAAAACTTATCAGCTATTATACAAGATAGTGGTAACATAGGCACATTTAAGTTAGATAATTTAAATATTACAGTTAATAATTTAGAAACATACGAAAGCAAATTAGTAAATTATGAAAAATAAATTAAAACAGTATTTAAACAAATTACGTGTTGAAATGTCTATGAAACACAAACTCGATGGATGGCATATTAAATGGCTACGTAAAGAAATAAACGATATTGAACAAAAAATAAAAAATAAAAAAATGAAAAAAGCAATAGTAACCGGTGGAGCTGGATTTATAGGCTCCTATTTAGTAGATCAATTAATTAATATAGGAGTTGAAGTAACAATATTAGATAATTTATCTACAGGTAAAAAAGAAAATATAAATCCTAAAGCTAAATTTATTGAATGTGATATATCTACCACTTCATATATTGATTTAACTTTTTATCTTAATGATATTGATACAGTATTTCATTTAGCTGCTAAAACTGCAGTACAAGAGTCTATTGAAAATCCTACTATATATAATAATATTAATGTAAACGGTACTTTAAAATTATTAGAAGCTGCAGCAGCCATGAAAGTAAATCGATTTGTTTTCTCTTCTAGTAGTTCAGTATATGGCGATGCTAAAATTCCTACAGCTGAACAACATAAATTAAATCCTATATCACCATATGCATTAAATAAATTAATTGGAGAACAATATTGTAAACTCTATTCAGAAATATATAATTTAGATACTGTATGTTTAAGATATTTTAATGTTTATGGAGACAAAATGAATAATGAAGGTGGATATAAATTAGTGTTTCCTATATTTAAACAACAATTATTAAATAGTAAACCGTTGACAATTACTAATGATGGTAATCAACGCAGAGACTTTGTTTATGTAGCAGATGTAGTAAATGCTAATATATTAGCTGCTACACATAAAGAACAATTAAGTGGTGATGTATTTAATATCGGTAATGGTACTAATTATTCTGTTAATGAAGTAGCTGATATGATGGGTGGTGAAAAAACATATGGGGAGAAACGAATTGAACCATATGAAACATTAGCAGATAATAAAAAAGCTAGTAAAATTTTAGGATGGAATCCAAAAGGTTGTTTAAAAAGTTGGATTAAAGACTATATGAGTATTTAATATTACGGGAATCTTTATCATTACATATTTATTATTAAAAGGTAAAATATGT
>TARA_R110001592_G_scaffold64194_2_pt1 | contig 15558 bp, 18 predicted proteins | sample TARA_R110001592 | Tara Oceans TARA_R110001592 (sample SAMEA4398387) | marine metagenome | biome: Polar Biome; feature: [SRF] surface water layer (ENVO:00010504); material: water (ENVO:00002006), including particulate matter (ENVO:01000060) such as... | depth 5 m
GAGAGAACCGAATACCATGGTTTCGGGCTCCCATGGCACGATGAGTTTCGCGCGAGGCGAGAACACCAGTCCGTCCAGACGCGGAGCCAGATCGAGACCGTGGATGTTGCCGTTCGCGATGCCGTTTCTGGGCTGACTGACGCCCTCGGCCTGACAGAACCAAGTGCGCAGCGTTAAGCTGCCGTCTCGCACAGATATATCGTGCAGCAGACGGTTTCGGGCCGGCATCGACGGGGACTTTTCAACGACGACGACGTTCTTAAGCATTAGTTTCTATCCTCTTTCTGAATAGCTTACGGGTCGTCTTGAGAACGTTAGTCCAATCGATACTCAGATCGGACCAGCCGGATACCCAGGCACTCCTGTTGATTTGGTGCATGTCGTGGATGACTAGCGAGTAGAGTGGCGTTGCGGGGTCGTTCGCTCCTTGGTCATCCCGTTCGATGCGCGTGATTTTTAAGACTCCGGCGGTTATGACACCGGCCATCGGAAGGTGTAGGCCGGGCACGAGACGTCCGTTGGCGCGCGGACCACGCCCCTTGATGACCCAATGTTCAATGGTGCCCGCCGTGTCCACGATGACGGGTTGGGGTTTGTCCTTCTCGGCCCAAGTCGCGTCCGGGTTGATGGAGCAGAAGCCGTGCTCCATGGTCCAGAAGCTGTGTTCCTCGGTCGTCTCGGCGACCAGAAGTTCAGGGCCACTGCCGACGCGGCCCCACACGCGCCACAGGTAACGCGGCCCGAGGGTAGTTTTGTCCACGCCCCGCACGATGACGGACTCACCGAAAAATCCTGCGAGAGCGTCGCCCGGTAGTATCTCGTCTATCCGCTTCACGCTGCCACTAGCCAGCGTGACCCCCGTCCAGCCAGGAAAGCAGGTGGAGCAATCGCAAGCACAATCGCAAGCACAGACGCAGGCGCAATTGCAGTTGCAGTTGGAATAGCAATTGTAGGCGGCTGAGCCGGCGCCGCCGGTGCCTTGGCCGAACCCGGTGACCTCGCGCTGTTTTACGACCATCAATGCGTCGTCTGGCGTAACCACGTAGGCTGTGCGCTGTGGCGCTTTCCAGTCGGCGAGATCTGTGTTCGATGTCGTCTGCCCGCCCGCGAAGTCGAATCCGGGATTGGTCGGGTTCTGAGCCATGATCGTGCCACCGTTGCGGTTGGTGGGCGTGCCGCCGATCCCGGGCCAAGTGTACCAGGCACCATCGGGAGGCATCCAGAAAGGGTCGTCAGCGCAATTGCCGTTTTTCAGTAGCCCCGTGCAGTTTTCCACCCGAATGTCCACGCGCCGTTCGCGCTTGTACCCGTCGACCGGTCGCCGTGACGGCCCGACGCCGTGCAGGCGGTCGTGGGTCTGCACGCCGGGATCATCCATATGCGCCGTCTGACGATGCAGGCCCATGGTCAGCCCGCCGTCGTCTGCCTGGGGCGCCGTCGGTTCTGGGCCCAGACGGCGCGGCTCGTCGCCGCCCCGCGTACTCATCAGTAGTCGACCCCGTCGGCCACCACGTGCACGGTCTTGTCCACGGTCAGGGTGGTGATCATGGAGACTGCGAGCATCTCACCCGCGCCAAGTGTCAGGAACCGGCCCGGGTCGGCGGGAATGGACGGGATCACTGCGGGGTCGAGAAGATCGACCGCCGGGGCCCCGTTCACGCGGCCCGAGTTGGTCGGCAGTTGGAAGGTCGCGAGAATGCAGAACGTGGTCCCGTCGTTCTTCATCAGGGTGAGCGACGGCGTGGTGTCGTCCGTGGAGGCGGAGATCAGATGTACGCGGGCTCCGTTGGCGCCGGCGGTGAAGATGGTTTGGGCCGTGGTGCCGTCGCTGTTGGAGATAATGGTGCATTGGGAATTCCGGGCACCGAGATAGTCGGGTGTGGTTGCCATATCTGGGTCTCCTCAAAGGCCGAAGCTGAGCGCCGTTAGATGGGCGCCGTGGGTCAGGGTCGGGTCGTAGCGGAGAGCGCCGGCCGAATTCACGGCAAGCACCGTCCCCGCGTCGCCTGCCGTCGGTGGCGCCACGCCCAGGTCTTCCTGCGCCGACAGGGTGGCGCGCGCCGATGGCGCGTTCACGTCGTCGAGCAGGGTCGTGATGAAGGTCGTGGCCGGCAAGCCGCCGATCGACCCGGCGCCGGCCATGGGATTGCCCTCCGCGTCGAAGGCAAGGAAAGCCCCGCCCCGTGCCGCGCGGTCAGGCAGGGTCAGCACTGCGTCCGGGTCCGTCGGCGACAACTGTAGGGAACGGCGCGTGTCGTCGGCGACCTGCTGCAGGGCGGCGGTCAGGAAATCCAGTTCATCGTTGATGACGCGCGCCCGGAAGGCTCCGGATTCTTGAAAGTCGGACTGTCTCGCGATGGTCAACCGACGACGCAGGGTAACAGCGACGCCCATGGCGGGCGCCGTGCCGAAGGTGACCTCGCCGCCCAGATCATGCCCGGCGCCGGAAACCTCATAGCCGGTCTCCTGTAGGGTGCCGTCGAGGTATACTTCCAGGTCGTCGGCCTTGAATATGGGAAAGGGATAGGTGAACAGTGTCTGCACGCCGTCGGCGACATAGCGCTTGCGCGGCGCGATATCGCCGATCTGGATGTGATCTGCCATGAGTATCTCCGGATTGTCAGCAGGGGTGGGGTGGCCAAGGACGGGGGCCGTATTACGGCTGATCCCGCCACACGCGGATGCCCTTTTCCACGGACCGGCCGACGACGTAGCCGCCGACACCGATCTTCAGAAGCTCCCACATGTCCGGCGGCAGGGGCAGCATGGGCACGCCGAACCAAGGATGGATAATGTAATTGTTGGCGACGATGATGCCGAACAGGCACATCAGAAGGGGCCGCCAGTTACGTTGCAGCCAGCTGTCGCCCTGGGCTTCGGCGACGATGACCTGGGCCGCAGCCTCGATCTCTTTCATCTGGCCGGTCAGCACCATTTCCTGCAGACGCGCCTTGATACGGGCGGCTTCGTCCTTGTCCTCGACCGCCTGGTCGATGACGTTGAACAGGCCGCCGATCACGGGGGCGATCAATGCGCTCAGCATGGGGGTTACTCGATATCGGAATAGAATAAGTGACCACCGATCTCGGCCGAGGGCGCCTTGCCCCGTGCCCAGGGCGGATTGGTGGACTTGGCGTGGTAATGGGTGGCGCCGCCTGTGGGGTCGGCAAGGGTTCCTGACAAGGCGCGCCGTGCGATGCGTTGACAGCTTTGGAACACTTGGTTGTCCGGACTCACGGCCTCGATCTTAATGCGGTTGGGGTCGCCCGCGTTCCAACAGGAAAATTGCCAGGGTCTGCGGCACACCTCTTCCACCGTGCCGCCCCACCAATAGGTGCCGCCGGCGGCCCGGGCCCGGCGCACGCGGTTCATGATCACGGCGGCGACGGCTTCCTTGCCGCGCGCGGGCTCGCCCCGTGCTTCGCCGTAGAGGGTACGGGCCAGGACGTCAGCGGCGCGTTGGGCCGCCTGCGCGTGATCCGGGGATCGGCTCATGTCAGGTTCCTTCGTCGTCGATAGAGGGAAGTTTGTCGGCGGTTGTGCGGCGGGTGCGCAGGCGGCTCTCTAGGATCGTCAGGCCCGTCTCAAATTCATGGCGGGCGTCTTCGAGGGCATTCTCCTGGGTTCGTGCCCGATGTCGGATCAACAAAACCAGAGCGAGGATCGCGACCGCGTCTACGGCGGCAAGGCAGAGCGCCCAGCCGCCGACGGACAGATCGAGCATGGGTTAGGCCAGCGTCTGCGCGATCATCGCCGCGCACAGCAAAGCACCCGCGGCTGCCAGAATGGCAGCCGGGTCATGCTTCATTATATTTGTCTCCTGTTGAGGATGCTGATTTCGGGCCGGTCCGGGGAATCAGCGTTGGTAGAGCGCACCTTCACCTTGCTGGTCGATGGCGCGCAGCAGGTTGCCGATGATGGTGCGAGCTTGCGTCATGGCGTCGGCCCTGGCCATGTCGTGCTTGATCCGCGGATCATAGAGCGTGCGGAGGAGCAGCTTCACTTCAAGGCTCAACGGATACAGAGGGTGTCCGTCAATTCGGTCGCGGGAGACCTGTTGGCGTCCGCCGATACCTGCGAGACCCAAGGCCTCAAGCATCGTCTTGACGATACAGTGCTGCGCCAGTTTCTTGGGTAAATCAGTTCGTAGCAACATGTACCCGCGGATCAAGGTGCCAGCCTCATTCGGTTGCGGCCAGCCACTGCATACGAAGCTTTGGGTGCCGAGGCGCGCCAAACCGGCGCGGTTGAAATTCTCATAGTACTTTTCAATGTAATCTTCGCCGATGATATAAACGGCGGCATTGAGGTCGGCACCTTCGGTTGGAGGGTACTCGGTGATGGGCAATCCCGTCAGCTGGGACAGTTCCAGCAATAGGGTGGCGATGAATGCTCGAAAATTTTCGTAGTCGTCTTCCCATGAAAGAGGATAGCCGAAGCCTATTTCATGCAAAATCCAGATATTGAGCGGAGCTTGCCATTTGACCGCGATTTCGATCTTGAACGGTTTCTGGTTGTTTGATGCGATGGGCCAGGTCCATCCCTTGAATACGGATTCCTCGAATAGCCGAACCAGAGCGTCTTCGCGGGATATCACATCATTCCGTTCGGTGGCCAACGACGGGGTAGCCAAGCATATGGCCATGAGGAAAACCAGCGGACGGAGTGCAGAGAAATTCATCCTGAAGTGGTACTTACATCTTGCCATGTTGACAATGGTTGTTGTCCAGATTTAGTCCTCGGTCTGCTTTTTGATCGTCTCGCGGATGATCGTGCCGATGGCATCCTGCAGCTTGATTGCCGGCGCAACTTTCTCTACCTGCAGCGTTGGAAACAGAAATGGCAACACCCCAGAAACGGCGTCACGGGTCTTGGCATTCCGTTCGTCCATCTGGCTCATGAGCCGGGCAATAACCTTCCTGTCACCGAACCGGACGGGGTCCTTCCCACTAGATTCCAGGCGGCGCGTGATCAATTCATTCAAGGCCCCTTTTTGCGTGCGCCCTAAACCCGACTTGTTGATCTCGGCCATGACCGCCGTCCGGGTCTCGGCTGCCGCCGTCATCGCCTTTCCTAGAAGGTAGCTGCTTTCTCGGGTGAGTTGATATCCGCCTATGGTGACGGGGAGGGAGCGTTCATTGGCCTTTGGTTCAAGGACAGTTGTCCGCCGATCTTCCAAGCGGCGCATGAACGCGGCGGCGGAATCAGGATCCATCTTATCGGGGCGAAAGAGTTGGTCCGCCCCGACGCCTTGGGAGCCGAACCGTGACTTCCGTTCAAGTGGCGTCTCTTCGTGCGTGCCATGCGTCCCGATCGTTCGGATGTTTGCGCCATCACCCTGGCGTGCGGGCAAGGGCGGCAGCCGCGGAGGATACTGCGGCGGCACCGGCCGGCGCCCGTTTTGCGTGTCGGCAACCTGGGCGGAATTGCCGTCGGCCGGAGCGGATTGGTCCGTGTCGAAGGGGCGCATCTTGCCGGATGAGACCGCGCGCTGGCTGAGAACCTCCGTCGGGCCCCAGGGCTTGATGATGCCATCACGGTGCAGGCCGCCGCCGGCCAGTTCATTGAGGCGGTCCTGGCCCTTTTCGACGGCGCGGAAAAAATCCTCGTCCGCGGTTTCGGTCGGTGTCGGCAGGATGTCGTTCTTGGCGAGAAAGCGAGAAACCTGCAGGACATCATCGGGCTTGTTGGTCTGGCCGCGGCCGACGCCGTCCGACAAGAATGTTCTGCCGAACCCACCGAAGCCGTCCGTGCCGCCCTTGCCGGGAAGACCCGTCACCGTGTCGTCGTCGTGAGAAGACGGCGCGGGCGGCAGCGAGGGACTGTTTTCCATGCTCCCCATCAAGGGCTCCTATCATCGGTGTCGGGTTGAAACGTTCGGGGGTGCAGACGCAGCTCGCCCGTTCGTTGGTTTGGTTATGACAGATCGGACTCGCCGCGTCAAGAATATTTTCCTATATAATATCAAAATTTTGCCCCGATGAAATACCCGCGGCGGATTGCAGCAGGGATCGGCGGCCCGGTTTGGGCGAGCCGAACAGGAAGAAGCCCAGGTTGCGGCCCATGGTCTCCGTCAGGCGCCGGGGGCCGGCGGCCTTGAGAACGCGCTTCATCGCCGCCTCGGTCTTCGGCCCGATGATGCCGTCCTCACGCAGGGCCGTGAAGCCGCGCGGGCCGAGCAGAACCTTACCCAGATCGTTGACCGTCATCTGTAGGCTCTCTCCTTCCTCGGTCGGAATGTGCAGGCCGACGGCCGCGGGGTCGCGGAACAGCTCGGCGAAGGCCGCCGACGTGGCCTTGCGAAGATTGCCGACCGATGCGCCGTCGGCCATGCCGCGCAGGGCGGCCTCGAAACGGCCGAGGGCGAGGGCTTCCTCGATCTTGGCCGAGCCCAGCCGCGCCGCGGCCATACGCAGGGCCGCGCGGGTCTTGGGCCCCGGGTCGCCGTCGTCCCTGAGGTCCTGAAACATCAGGTCTGGGGTCGGCGAACGGTCCGTGCCGGCGCTTTGGGATGCGGTCAGGGCCTGGCTGAGCATGGTCAGGCCCCGCTGTAGAAACCGGACGGCGTCGCGCGACCCTTGGGTTTCCGCGACATCGGCAACCCGGTCCGCCAGACGGCCGACGGCGCGGGACAGGTCCATGCCATCGATGGTGCGGGCGGGCACGGGAGCCGCGTTAACGGCGCGCCGCGCCACCGGCGCCATCAGGCGGCCGGCCTCGTCGGCGTCCGCCGGGCCCGCGCCGTAGGCGTCGTCGTAAAACGCGCGCTCGAACCGGTCGAGGGTCTCCTTCTCCGTGCCGGCCGGCAGGGCCAGGCGGCGTTCCGCAATCTGGCGGATCTCGGCCTCGGTCAGGTCGCGGGGCGACTTGACCAGGATATCCTCCAGCCCGCCGTCGGATCGGGTCAGCTGATCGATGAGCGCCTGGCGGTCGAAGGCGGTGTGGGCGCCGCCGCCGCGCTGGGCGCGCGGCGCGATCTGTTTCGTTGTCATGGGGTGTCTCCGGAAGGAGGCGCGCCTGCGGCGGCACCGCCGGTCAGGCGGGGCCGGGCGGCCATATCGAATGATGGAAAGATCGTCGGGGCGGGCCGGTGCCGAAGCGCGGACGCACCTCGCCCTGTCGATGGAAAGGACCTTACCCGAGCGCGCTACTCAAGTCAAGGAAAATAATCCTTATACGGGAAAGCGCAGATTTCGGCTTGCCGCCGCAGCTGCGCTTCAGCCCTCTGCCGTCAGGATCGCGGCCAGCCCTTCACGGTAGGTGGGATAGGACAGCACCGTGCCCAGGTCGTCCTTGATGCGGGCGTTGCTGACCACCCGGTTGTCGCGCCAGAAGCTTCGCGCCATGGGCGACATGGTCTCGGCCGCCGCGTCGAACGGCACGAGGCCGGGAGTAGGCAAGCCCAGCAGCATGGCGCCGTGGGCGACCACATCGGCCTGGGGCGCAGGTTCGTCGTCACTGACGTTGTAGACGGATCCCGGGTCCGGTCGCGCCATGGAGACGCGGAGCACGGCCCCGATATCGGCGACATGGATACGGGAGAACCGATGCCCCGGCTTGTCGATGCGCCGCGCTGTGCCCTGGCGCAGCTGGTCGAGCACGCTGCGCCCCGGCCCGTAAATCCCAGCCAGGCGGAAGAGGTGGACCGGCAGGCCTGATGCGCGGCCGAACGCCCGCCAGGCGGCTTCGGCGGCGGCGCGGAATTCACCCCGGGGCGAGGTCGGAGCCAGGGGGCTGTCCTCGGTGACAACGGCGCCGCCGGTGTCGCCGTAAACCCCGGTGGTCGAGAGATACCCGGCCCAGCGGATGTGCCGGGCGGCCTGCTCAAGGGCCTCTCCGGCATGCATCAGCACGGGATCGCCTTCGGCGCTGGGCGGGATGGACATCAACAGGTGATCCGCACGGGCCAGGGCGTCCTCTCCGTCGGCGTTCAGGGGGGCCGTGCCGTCGAACACATGGGCGTCGATCCCGATTGCCCGCAGCTTCGCCTGCTTGCCTGGGGTGCGGCAGGTTCCGGCCACGGTCCATCCTTCGGCCATCAGGTCACGGGCCAAGGTCAGGGCACTGAAGCCCAATCCAAAACAGAACAGGTTGGTCATGCGCGTACGGCCCTGGTCGACAAGGGGGCGGAATGCCCCCTATAAGCGGGTTCGGTTATAACCAGAGCAAGACCGTCATGCCAGGGGGCCTGCCCATTCTTCGCCGCCATGCCCGCCGCAACCTGCTCGTGGGCCTGATGCTGATCCTGACCGTTGCCGCCCCCATTGCGCCGGCGGCGGCAAAGGATCTGCTCGGCCAGAAGCCGGCGGCTCCGCCCGGCGCAAAATCGGATGCGGCCCAGGCGGCGGAATACCAGCGCTGCATGATCCTGGCGCGCAAGAGGCCCCAGGAAGGGTTTGAGACCGCCATCGGCTGGCGCTCGTTGGGCGGCGGCGATGCCGCCGATCATTGCGCGGCCGTGGCCCTGATCGAACTTGAACAGTACGGCGAAGCGGCCAAACGCCTGGAACGCCTGGCCCAGATCTCCATCGAAGAGCCACAGGTCAAGGCAGGGCTGTTCGATCAGGCGGGTCAGGCCTGGTTGCTGGAAGGGCGGCCCGAGGACGCGACGCGGGCCTTCACCTCGGCCATCGCACTTCGGCCCGGCGATCCGGACCTGCTGGTCGATCGGGCCCAGGCCTGGGCGGCGCGGGGCGATTATGACGCGGCGGATACGGATCTGAGTGCGGCGCTCAACCTGTCACCGTCGCGCGCCGATGCCTATGCGCTCAGGGCCAGCGCCCGACGATTCCTGGACCGGGCGGTCGATGCGCTGGCCGATGCCAATACGGCGTTGGAACTCGATCCCGCGAATCCGGAGGCCTTGTTGGAGCGCGGCATCCTGCGGCGGTTGAAGGGCGACGATGGAGGGGCTCGGGCGGATTGGATGAAAATCCTGAACGTCATGCCCGACAGCGCCGCCGCCGGACCGGCGCGCCAGAATATCGAAAACATGGACGTGAAACCCGACGGCGCGCCGCCGAGGCGTTAGAAATCCAGATCCGCGTAATGGCGGGGGGGCGGAAAGCCGGGCATGCGGTCGGACAGCACGGACCGCATGCTGGGCCGTGACTTGACCCGCGCGTACCAGTCGCGGGCTTCCGGGTGGTCCTCCCAGGGCACGTCGCCCAGGTAATCGACGCAGGACAGATGCGCCGCCGCCGCCACGTCGGCCATGGAAAAATCGTCGCCGGCCAGCCAGCGCCGCCGCTCGACCAGGAACGACAGGTAATTCAGGTGCATGTGGATGTTGGCGTGCCCGGCGCGGATGCGGGCCCCCTTGGGCTCGCCCTGGCCAAGGAACCGCTTCAGCAGCTTTTCGCCGACCAGATTGTCCGTGACTTCGCGATTGAACTTCTCGTCGAACCAGTTGGTCAGGCGGCGGACCTCGGCCCGGATCACCGGCGTGCGTCCGATCAGGGGCGGGTCGTCGTGGACCTCATCCAGGAATTCGCAGATCACGTCGGCCCCGGAAATCGCCGTGCCGTCGATTTCGACCAGCACCGGCACGTTGCCCGCGGGGTTGAGCGCCAGGAACTCCTCGCGGCGCTCCCAGATGTTCTCGATCCGAAGTTCGTGCTCAAGCCGCTTTTCGCCCAGGAAGATTCGGGCTTTGCGGCAAAAGGGCGACATCCACAGGTGATAAAGCGTGCGCATGGTGGTTTCTCCTACACCGCTTTCCGGCGGATGGGAACGCCCCAGTTGGCCGGGCGCTCGCGAAACCCTCGCGAAGATGTGACGGCCCTGCCCCGCCTTCGCCTTATTGGGTCGGCACCTTCCCGGCCTATACTCTTCGCGGAACCAGAAAGACCGCACGACCCCGGCCCGCCGCCCATCTTGCGCGCGGGATATCGACGCAGACGCCCCGGAAGGAAACCCGCCATGATCATTCGCCAGCGCCCCCGCCATCCCATCCCGTCCAGCGAGATCACGCCGCAAGACGTGTTCGAAGACCGCCGCAAGGTGCTCAAGACGCTTGGCTTCGGCGGCCTTGCGGCGACCATGCCCATGTGGCTTCCGGACCAGGCCGCCGCGGCTTGGCGCCCGGCCGAGGGCAAGGCGCTTTCCGGCGCGCCCCATCCGAAATACAACGCCCAGGTCCTGGGTCAGGAACCGTCGCCGTTCGAAGTCGTCAGCACCTACAACAACTTCTACGAATTCGGCACCGGCAAGGGCGACCCGGCGGACAACGCCGGCAGCCTCAAGACCACGCCCTGGACCATCAAGGTCGAGGGTGCGGTGGAAAAACCGGGCACCTACGACATCGACGACCTGATCAAGGCGGAGGACATCGAGGACCGGGTCTACCGCTTTCGTTGCGTCGAGGCCTGGTCCATGGTCGTGCCCTGGCTGGGCGTGCCGCTGGCCAAGGTGATCCAGCGCCTGAATCCCACGTCGAAGGCCAAGTACGTTTATTTCGAAACTCTGTTCGACCCGGATCAGATGCCGGGCCAGCGCCGGCCGTACCTGGAATGGCCTTACAAGGAAGGCCTGCGCATGGACGAGGCCATGAACCCGCTCACCCTGCTTGCGGTCGGCGTCCACGGCCAGGTCATGCCCAACCAGAACGGTGCCCCCATCCGCCTGATCGTGCCGTGGAAGTACGGCTTCAAATCCATCAAGTCGATCGTCCTCATGCGCTTCGTCGAGAAGGAACCGCCGACGTCCTGGTCGATCGCCAACGGCCGCGAATACGGCTTCTATTCCAACGTAAACCCCAACGTCAGCCATCCGCGCTGGAGCCAGGCCACGGAAAAGAAGATCGGCGTGAACAACGTGTTCGGCCTGCCGATCCGCCAGCCGACCCTGATGTTCAACGGTTACGAGGACGAGGTCGCAAGTCTCTACGCGGGGATGGACCTCAAGAAATTCTTCTAAGCCTGGGTGAGGCCCGCCCGCCGGTGCCCAATCGGCGCCGGGTGCGCTAGGATGATGTCATGAACAAGGAAACCCGCCTTACCTGGGTCATCAAGCCTCTGGTTCACGTGGCCGCGCTGGCGCCGGTCGGGTGGCTGGTGTGGCTCGGCCTTGGCGGCCAGTTCGGGCCCAACCCGGCGGAATTCATCAACCGCTATACAGGCGATTGGGCCATCCGCCTTCTGCTGATCGCCCTTGCCGTGACGCCGGTCCGGGGGATCACGGGCCTGGCCCTGGTCATGCGGTTTCGCCGTATGCTGGGGCTCTACGCGTTTTTCTATGCCCTGCTGCATGTCTTAAGCTACGTGGCGCTTGATCAGTATTTCGCCTGGGCTGCCATCTGGCAGGACATCCTGAAGCGCAATTACATTACCGTCGGCATGCTGGGGTTGGTGATCCTGACGGCCCTCGCCGTCACCTCGCCCAAGGCCATGGTCAAGAAACTGGGTGGGCGCAACTGGCAGCGCCTGCACAAGCTGGTTTACCTCGCCGCCATTGCCGCCCCGGTTCACTTCTTCATGATGCGCAAGGGGTTTCAGATCGAACCCCTGGTCTACGGCGGCATCGCCGGCCTGTTGCTGGCCTATCGCGCCGCCGCCTGGGCGACGGCGCGGATGCGCGCGCGCACGGCCCGGGCGGACGTTCAGGCGGCCTGACCGCCGCCGCCCGCTAGGTGGCGGCCATCACTTGTTCAGACTCTGGTGGATCAACTGGATCCACATGGCCTGGGAAATGAACGGCCATTCCCATTTCTTCCATTGTTCGGGAAAGCCCTGGGCCTGAATGGTCTTCAGGTCCTTGCCTTCCATGGCCGCGCTTTGCACGAACAGCGTGGTCGACGTCAGCATGTCCAGATAGGCCTCGAGATCGGCCATGGTCGCCAGCGGTCCGTGGCCGGGGATGATCTTGGCGTCGGCGGGAAACCGCCCTGTGATGTCGCGGATGTTGCGGGCCAGGGCGAGCGCGTTGCCGCCGTGGGCCACATCGACGAAGGGAAACATGCCGTTGAAGAACAGATCGCCCAGGTGCAGGACGTTGGAGGTCTTGAAATAGACCACCGTGTCGCCGTCCGTATGGCCGCCCGGCAGGTGGAGAAGCTGGATTTCCTCGCCGTTGAAATGAACCGTCATACGATCGTTGTAGGTGATGTCGGGCAGGGCTTCGGGCGGCGAGGCGGGGATCGTCTTGCCCAGGGCCTTGAACTCCTGGTCCACGGCCATGTGCTTGCGCACGTTGTCGTGGGCAATGATCACCGCCTCGGCGAAACGCTTGTTGCCGCCCGTATGGTCGAAATGCCAATGGGTGTTGAGCACGAACCGGGGCATTCCGCCGCCGAACGGCTTGAGCGCCGCCGCCAGCTTTTCCGAAAAGGCCTCCAGCTTGTCGTCGACGATCAGCAGGCCGTCCGGGCCGGGCAACACCGCGACATTGCCGCCGGAAAATCCGCCGACGCCCATCAGCATGGTGATCTTGCCCGCGACGGGCTTGGCGCCGATGGTGATTTCCGGGGCCTTTGCCTGCGCCACATCGGTATTGTGGCCGTGCCCCGCCCCGGCCGCGGCGGGCCCGGCGGCGAGCGCCAACCCGGCGGCCAGCAGGCAGGCGCGCGCGAGGATATCATGCCTCAACATCACCATTCTCCCCATGCTGAATTAGAATTTCCTGAATGGTGACGGGGTGCGTGCGAATAGGCAACCCCACGTGCGGTGGGATTGTAAAAGACCTCGCCGGGCGGTGCCGGCGAGGCCCAAATACTGGGAAAATTTTTCCGGGTTGGGCAGAATTTTCCCAACCAGGCGGCAATTGTTTCCGGCCAACGGGTCGCGGCGGCTGTGATTGGGGCGGCGCCTCGTGGCGGTTTCCGGACTTATTCGTCGTCCTTTGATTTGTCGGCGACGGCCGTCGGATTATCGGCCGGGGCATCGCGGGCTTCCATCGCGGCCAGCAGAACCGATCCGGCGCTGCCCGTCCCGGAGGTGTCGGCGATGTCGCGGGCCAGGTCCGGCGTGTCGCCGAGAAGGCCGGGCTTGTCATTCTCCAATTCGGCGCTGGCCTGCATGCGGCGCTGGATTTCCTGGGCGATCAGGTCTTCGATGGCGGCCCGTTGTTCGGCCGGCATTTTCTTCAGATCTTCTTCCGTGAGGCCCATGCGGTTGAGAATCTTCTCGCGCAGTTCTTCCCGCTTCCGTTCCTCGACCTCTTTCGCGTAGGCGGTGAAGCCCTTCTCGCGGACGATATCCAGGTCGCTCTTGGGCAGGCCGGTTTCGTCGCCGCTCTGAGACGCGACGGAGGCGGCCATCATCTCGGCGAAGGAACCGGACCCGGTGTCGTCTGCCGCCGGCTTGTCGGTTCTCTGCGGCAGCAAGATGCTGGCGACGTTGTCGATTTTCATGATTGTCCTCCTATGCTTTCGCGCGGGCGCGCGGGTCGTCCCCTCGAAAGCCGAAGCAAGGGCCGTGCCAAGGTTTCAGGAAGATGGGGGCGGCGCGAACGCTCCGTATGCCGTGTCCCGGTTGACGCGCGCGTGCTGCCTTGAAGCGGCTACACATCAAGGATCGTTTCCCGCTTCTGATACCACTCGCCGCCCTTGCCGTCGCCGTCCTGCCGCCTCGCGCCATGGCGGCGGAGGATTTCACGATCAAGATGCTGGGTATTCCCGCACCCGGGGAATCCATCGCATGATGCGCCAAACGCATAGAGGAACCGGCTACCTTGGTTCCAGTGGCGGTGCCTTGTACTTCCACTCGAAGTTTTTCGTCGGCGGTTCCCCCCCGATCTGCTGCAATTCAGCCTGCTTTACCCAGAACAATAGCGGCCAGGGAAGTTCCCCGTAGTAGGGATTGTTCTCGTCCGGTCCGCGATTGCCAAAGACGATGGTCCTGCCGCCCGACTCCAGGCCCGTGTAAAGACCGCCGTTCGTCAAATCGACCACAAGGATAGCGGCTTCGATGTGATTGTCCTTGGCGGAAAGCGAGCCGCCGAGGACGATAGAGAAAAGGTCATAGTTGATTACATGCGGAGACGACAGCAGCCGTTCGCGCACGGCTTCGTACTTGTCGCGCAGTTCCCACCTCATGTAGTCGGCCACGTACGGGTCGTCCAGGACCGCCCGATTGTTCTGGGTCCCGATATACTTGCTCAGATGGGCCAAGCGGCCATCCCGCCAGACCGGATTGCCGCCGTAGCTCATGGTCTGATCGTCGGCCCCGGCGGCCGGCGGGAAGGCGAGCCCGGCCCATAGGGCCAACGCCGCAACGGGCGCGCAAAGGCGAGATGAAATCATGCGCATAGAAATACCCTTTAAAGTTTAAAATTTACATGATCTTACCGCAATAATATGTTTCTGTCATGGGCGGAGTGGAACATTCTGAAATTCCCGCAGGCGTGTTTCGATGGCCAAGTAGGCGTCGGATTTTCCGCGCGGGAAGGTCTGCGGATCGGATACCCCTTTATGGGCGAATATATGGTTTAGATAATCGCGCACTTCCCTGGCGCCCTGCCGGTGGGCGGCGGCGACCAGGCCCGTCTCGGTGATGGTGATCGGGGCCTTGATGCCTTTGAAGGTCTGGCCTTTCATGCCCCAGGTGCCGTTCCGCGTAAGGTAGAGGATGTTCTTCTCGTGATAGTCGGCCGCCGCCAGTTCCTGGGCCCTCGGATTGTTCAGGAAGTCCGCGTCGCTGTGAACGCCGTGCTTTCCGGTCCAGTGGCCGGTATTTTTATTTTTCAGACCGGCTTCCTTCAAGGCGGCGGTCGTTAATTGATATCTTCCCAAAGCGCTGGAGGCCTTGTTAACGGCCTTGTAATTGGCCCGCAGGGCTTCCTTCTCGTTCAGTTTGGTTCGGAACGCCACCGAGAAATTGACATTGCGGGCAGGATCGCCCGTCAACTTGGGCAGAATCTGGCTGCTGGGGCCTGCCGGTACCGTTGGTGGAATTGGAGTGCTGGCAGAGTTTGGACCATGCGACGCCGCCGGTTGGCGCGTGCCCGTCACGCTGCTTGCCGCAACCTGCGGGGCGGCCGCGGATGGACGGCCTTCGGGCGCGGCGAGCAGGGACGGCAAGGGCTTCGGCGGAGGCGGTGTGCCGGCAGGAATTGTGGGATTGAGCAAGGGAGCGGGCCCTGCGGCGGGCACTTTCATCTTGCCCGACGAGATGGCCCGTTGGCTGAGAATTTCCGTGGGGCCCCAGGGACGGGCGATGCCGTCGACCGACAGGCCGCCGCCGGCCAGGCCGTTGAGGTGTTTCTGGCCCTGCTCGATCCCGCGCAGGAAGTCCTCGTCGGCGTTCCGCGTGGCTCTCGGCAGGAGGCCGTTCGCGGCAAGGAACGAAGAGGCCTGGAACACGTCTTCCGGCGTGTTGCTTTGGCCGTGGCCGACGGCATCGGTCAGGAACGAGCGGCCGAAGCCGCCGAACCGTCGGTGCCGCCGACCCCCGCCAAGCCATTCTGCAAACCCGTCTTCACCCCGTCCGGGCCGGTGGGGGAGGCGTCGAGCCCGGCGTCGCCGGAACCGGCGGCGTCATGTGTCTTCGGCGCCGGCGGCAGGGCCGCCGCGCGTTCGAATTCGCTCATCATGTTCTCCTGAAACGTAAAAGCGCGCGGGCC
>TARA_R110001592_G_scaffold67112_1_pt1 | contig 15542 bp, 12 predicted proteins | sample TARA_R110001592 | Tara Oceans TARA_R110001592 (sample SAMEA4398387) | marine metagenome | biome: Polar Biome; feature: [SRF] surface water layer (ENVO:00010504); material: water (ENVO:00002006), including particulate matter (ENVO:01000060) such as... | depth 5 m
ACTTTTCCTACTTCAATAATCTTTTCAGCAGGGGTCAAGTCTGTCCGTTTTAAGGTGCTAGCTACTGTGGGGGTTGATTTTATAGCAGCGATGCCACCCTTAATCGCGCCGCCCACAGCCATTGATGTTCCTTTCAAAACACCAGGTATAAAAATAGAAGCAATCCCAGGGTTGTCCTCCCAAAACCTAATCACGTCTTCATTGGACGCATACTCACTATCGCCCAAATCAACAGCATCCCAGCTAACCATCCCTCCCACTTCAGCAAACGGGATCATCGAGGGCAGAAGATACTTTTTAGCTCCAGCAAGTGCCATTACCGCCATCTTGCCTGTTTCTTCAGGCCCTAGCATTTTCAACATGTTTCTAGTGAATTGGCTTAAGACGGTACTGTACCTGTTTGGGTCAATCTTAACAGCGTCAATTACTGCTAATGCTACCTTAGGGTTTTCTTTTGCGGCCTCGCCCAAGAAACCAGTCTTCATTATTTCTTTTATTCGAGACTTGTTAACGGAATCAATGTAAGAGGGAAGGTCATCATGGTACTTTAAAGACCTCCCCATTGCAGATGTAGGAGGAAACAAAAGAGCGTTGCCTCCCGTTCTTTGCATCTGCTCAGAAAGCTCTTTAGTTTGCGCCTTGCCAGAATCAGCCAATGCCTCCTCAAGTGCCCAACCATTTGCTGGGGGTTTGACCGGAGGGTATCCCTCCAGGAACTCCCCGTACATACTGTCGGCCCCATCCACATAAGAGTAAAGAGCGTAGTCCTTTAAGAAAGAATACACCTCCTCAACAGATGGCATCTCCTCTCTGACTCGCTCCTCTGACCGTGCCACCTCACCCGCATCCATGAGGGCCCTCTTAAGACCGAGGCCTATTCTTTCTTTAAAGATCTCCTTGTGCTTTCTTTTAATATGAGCCTTTAAACCCTTCTGCCAAGGGTTTTTGATCTTAGGTTGAGCCATGTAAAAAACATCACTTGCAGACATTTTTATTGCATCTCTAGTAAGAGGCATGTCTCTGTCTTTCTTGGGAGGCTGGTAAGACCGACCAGCAATTCTTTCCGCCGGTTGCAGCCTAGATGCATTGTTCTCAAGACCAAAAATAGCTACGTCGTTTGCCGTTGCAGACTGGAGATATAGGTGGTTCTTGTGGGGCTCTCCGGGGTTCCTGGTATAGCCTGAAGCCGCAGCAGTCGCAAACGACACAGGAGTCAAAAGAGTGTTTAATAGCAATGACCCCATCTGGGCATAAGTTCGTGCTGTTCTGCCTCTAATCCCTTCACCTGTAAGGAAAACATCTTCCGCTGTAAACCCATCAAAGTCATCCTTAAGCATCTCATAGTTTTTCTGTACTTTTGTAAGTAAAGAGTTTGGAGCATTTGCTTCAAAGAGGTTTTTCATTACTCTGTTAATTGCAAACTCAGCGTAGTCTTCTCTGTCTGTAAGCGCTTTAGCGCCTAAGCCCATTGCGGTGTCTTTGTCTAAAGAAAAAGAATCCGAATCCCACATAGACCTGTAGTCTCTTGTTCCCTCAGGAGCGTCTATTGCTTCAGCTAGCTTGTCGTAGCTTCTTCGACCGGCCACTTCGCTTGTCGCATCTACAAACACTGTGGCAGCTATGTTTTCTGCTAAATTGTTTTCATCAAGGTTTTTTCTTTCGTCAGTAACTTCAGAAGACTCATGTTTTTTTGCGTACTCCTCGTACATTGCGTTGACTCCAGCGTAAGGAGTAAACAACGTAAGGCCCTGCTGGACCTTGGGTATCTTGTCCCCTGAGTAAACCATTGGAGGGGCAAACTGAACGTCTGGGCTGTCTTTACGGACCCTTATTTCAGGGACCTCACTAAATATGTTTTCTAGTACAGGAGGCTTAAACGGCTCTGTGACTTTAGCCATTCTGTCTTGAGCTTCAACAACAGGGGGGTCTTCAATTTGAAGGGCTGGATCGTTAAAAACAGAATAGCTTTCTTGCTGGTCTTCAACCAGGCTTTGCTCTGCTGGAGGGCCTGCGGGAGTAAAGTCAACCTGAAGGTCTGGGTCATCAAAGACAGAATAACTGTCATCTTCAGAAACAACAGGAGCAACAGGAGCAACAGGAGCAACCTCTTCCTCCTCCTCGACCTGAAGATCTGGATCATCGAAGACACTGTATTCGTCTTTCATTACCATTTATTTTACTCGACAGTTATAGGTTTAAAGTAGTCAGGGCGCTTTTTACCACATCTTTAGGTGTCTCGCCCTTTTTCTGATTTGCCTTTCTGTTGACAACTTCTTGAATAACCGCACTTATGTCATACTCACCTATGCCATCAAGCTGACTGTTTAATTCACTTAAGTACGCAGGTTCCTTCAGAAGAGAACTGCCCGTAAAATCTTCCTTATCAGCCGCTAAGACAGGGTATGTCTTCTCAAAAGTATCTTCGGGCTCTTGCAGGTAGTCTTTAATTACGTTCCCTTTAGTATCTAAAAAAGCCGCCAAATTTTCTGCTGATCCAGGCTTTTTGGCTTGGTAGTCGACATAAGCAGCTTTAAGCGCAGGGGTCGCTCTGCCCTCGCTAACAGCAGTTCTAATGCGTAGGACCATTGGCTTGGCATTTTGTTTTCCTGACCTTAATACCTCTGCCACAGCCCCACCAGGGATTGGAGCCGACCCAAGGCCGCCGTATTTACCTGCCGTCTCTGAACTGACAAGCACATCTCCGTTCTCATTTGTAACTACTGGGCCAGTGCTACTGCTCCTTCCCATTGACTTACTGATAACAGAGTCTCTAATGCCAACAGCCCGACGAAGCGCCCCAACGGTTTTGCGGTACTGTGGGCTTCCTTCTTCCAAAGAGCTTAGGGTTGTGCGTAGTTTGTCTACTACTATTTGAGCCTTTTCCGCAGCAGATTGAAAGGACTGCGAAGAGGGCATTCTTATAGTAGTGCCCCTCTTTCGTGACCCAACTTGGCCAACATCAGCGCCTGAACCAGACCTGATAAGGTTGTCAGTTTCTACAAGTTGGTTTTCTGTGGGTAGACTTTCATAAGCGTTTAGATAAATGTCTATTTCGTCCGGGTCTTCTGACCTTGCCATTGCGTTTAGTATGAAGTCCTGGTCTTTTCTTAGGTCTCCAACGCTAGAAACCCCCATGTACTCAAACGCTTTGGCAGTTAGCTTGCTCATCTGGTCGGTGATTTTGTCTAGCCGTTTTCTTTTGTTTGACTGACCTTCACCAAATTCTTTCTCAGCTATTTGTCTAGCAGCAGCCAATTGCTTTTGATAATCAGAAGACTGGAGCTTTGCTGCCGCTTGGTCTTCGCCTGAGGTTGTAATAGGACTCCCACTAAAATACTCCGGCCTTGGCAGGTTTTTCATTTTAACGCCAGGGGCGGGGGGAAGCTCAGACTTTCTTTTTTGAGCGGTATACCTAGCTGTTTGCTCTTGATTAAGCAATCTATAAGGGACTCCATTTTTGTCTAATACAATACCTTGCGCCTTTAACTTTTCTTGCAGCGCCTCAATGTCTCCGTCAGGAGCTTCAATCTTTTCCCCTACCTTAACCAGCATTCTTCCATCACCAATCATTCTTGTTTTTGGAGCGGATGGCTGTCCAGTCTTCTGGGCTGATCTTTGATCTGTTTGCTGGGCTGATGTCTCTGGAGCCCCAGGGATAACATTGTAATACTTACCCTTATAAAACGTCGTGCCACCCCTTTCAACCTCAACAGCAACTCTGCCGTCAGGAAGGGTTATCCTCTTTTGCTTTTGGGGCTTAGGGGCAGCCTGCCTTGGCATTTGAGTTGGCATTTGAGTTGGCATTTGCTGAACGCCAGGTGCTCTAGATGCCATCATTTTTCTGTATACATCTTCGTGGTACTTTTTAAAATATGGATCCCGAGCCTGCTTAAACATCTCAGCATCTTTCCGCATTTGGTCTCTCTCACCACCAAAAGCGTAGTACCCCAGGGCATCACCTGCCATCTGCATCCCACCCCTAAGCAACTCTTGAGGCACAGTCTGGGCTATAGATTTCATAAAGATACGACCTGGGTCGTTCTCCAGTTGAAGTCTTTTTTCAGCAAGACGCTGTTGTTGTTGCGCTATTCTAAATTGTGGATCAATTAGCCGTACCATTTAAGTCCCCTAGAAGTAGTCGATGTAAATGTCATCGTCGCCCGCATAGTCTGGGCCGAGTCCAATCTGGGCAAATATGTCATTAAGCATAGTGTTTACAGTTTCTTTGGGCTTCATCTGTTTATATGCCGCGATAAGCCCATTGAATTGCTCGTTGATTGTTTGGTACTTTAAGTAGATTTCAAAAGCTTGGTCAGAATTTGCTGCATTCATAAACTCTTTTGTGAACTGCGTTGCAATTGTGCTCAAGTAATCTCCAAACACTGCGACCTGCCCAGGGCTATCTAGACTCTCTACGTTTATAGATGATGTTGAGAAAATTTGAGTTCCAAGGTCTGACGTTGCTTGAACATCCCCAAAGAACGCTGCTTTTACATCTTCAACCTCTCGGACTTTATCCAGAAGCCCCATCTGCGTATCAGACTCCATTACCCCAAGGTCTGCATACTCACCAGCCATTGTTTCCAGTGCCCCGGAAATAGCCTGATTAATCATTGCAGTATGCGCTGGAGAGCCAAACGTACCCATCATTGCTGCCTGCCTATCTAAGCCAGCTAAGATCGACTGCAACTGAATTGAATACTTTTGGTCAAGGTTCTCTTCAACCCCAGCATAAGGGTCTTCATAGAATTTATATAGGTCTTCTTGGTATGTGTCTGGGTCTGACTGACCTTGGGAAATCCCAATTTCCTGTTCCTCAGATGTAGGGTCGCCTGAGTAAAGCGCGTCATACAGCCCGCTCACATCCCCCATCGGGGTAATGTCCACCCCTCCCCCGGATACAATCCCTGCCCCAGATTGGGCAGTGGGTGCAGCGGGGGTCGCTTGATATGCTAAGTCGCCCTCGGACATAAGCCTTCGACTTGTAGGCTCACCAGGCCGTAAACCCATGCCAGATAAAGCAGGATTAACCGGGGGAAGTGCTGTCATGTTAGACATGCCCATCGTTCTGTTCATGTCTGATATTTGACTTGCGTCCATTCCAGAAAACACATTGTAGCCTCTGCCCTGGTCCATGGGTAACCCACGGCTAACTGTAGGCCTTCCTCCCGGCATTCTTTGCCGAGGCCCACCTGACTGAGAGGGTGCCCTTGGGGCGGGCGGCGTAACAGACTGCTGATAGCTGCTACGTCCTCGCTTCTGCATCTGTGGACCCGCTGGCATGTTTGGGTTCAGATTAAGGCCGCCGACGTTCTGTAAGGCAGACTGCTGCGTTCCAGGCGTAGATGCCATTGGGTTTGAATTGCTGGGCCCCTTGGGAGCCTGACCTGCTTTGTAATCAATCGCCATGGTTCACCTACGCAACGTGCAATGCTTTAAATGTTAAACTTATTTTAATTATAGGATAATCCGGGGTGTAGTTACCCGGCCAACTATTTGGCGCTTGGAAAAGAACTCTAAAGAAGTTAGTCGCGCTTATGCTGGCATCGCTAACAGTCATAGATATCTCTGCTGGAGTCATAACAGAATTGGCTGTGTTTTGATTAAACGTACCTGTTGCCATATCTGAGTATGTGCCTGTGATGCCGTTGGACTTTTGAAATCGCAAACCAAAAGTTTCCGTGGTAACTGCGCCAGGTTGTTGAATAATTATAGCGTTCACCCCAACTAAAGTCATGTCTGAGTGTGCTTTTTTTAAAGAGTTAAGTAAAAGATAATACGCATTATTGGTCTGGAGTGTTGCAAAGTTTGCAACGTCTAAAACGCCAGTGGTATTGCTTGATGTTGAAAGCCTAAGAACATCGTCGGTGTTTATGTCCGGCGAGCCGTTGTCGTCCTGCCCAAAGCCACTCCACATGTCCCAAGTGAGCAAAGACTGGGGAGCCGCCAAGTTGTTGGCGTCTATGTTCCCATTAAGAACGCTAGCAATAGCGCCAAACTTAGCGTTGTGCATGGCTGCGGTATGCAGGTCTCCATCACTGTCGCCTGTAAGATTTATGTATGTCATAACTAACCTCTTTTAAATATCCTACTTAAGACTGTTCTCTTTGTGAACCACCTTTTATATTTGCGTATACCCTGACTTCAGATATCTGCATCCTGTGTGGCTCTGCTGTTGGCATAGCGTACAGGTCAACATACGCCGCTCTGCCCTCTTCATCTGGCACATTAACCCTGGCGTAAGCCTCAAAGTACTCGGAGTTCATCAAGGGGGTGTTAGTCCCTGTGGGCGATGCTCCTAGCTGTAACACATTAAGAATTGACTTTGTGTTTTCACTTACGCCTTGCTGGGCATTCAATATAGTGTCTGTAAACTCTACGTCAGTCTCTGACACATCAAAGTGCTTAAGGCCCTCACCCTCTGACCTAACAACTGTTTGGAGTTTAGTCGCTGTAGAAGAGTCATCTACATTCTTAGATAACTGTTTTCTTCTTACTGCAACATCAGTGCATATAATTCGACCGTCTGAATCTACTCGCCCAACCAAACCTAAACTAATCGCAACTGGGAAATGAACTGGAATGTCTGTCCCTGTTGGATCTCCATCTCTATCATAAGTCCTTACTTCTCTTAAGTCCTGCCTGGACACACCAAACTCATAGATCCGGCCTTGGTCGTTACCAGCAAAGATTCGCTGCTCTCCATTGTGTATGTCATCTGTAACAGAGCACCAATGGAACATATTATACGTTGTGTTGGCTTGCCCTATAGATGGCAAGCTTGTAGTTTTAGTGTTTCTTGTGACGGCACCAGCCCCGTTTTCCGTAAAAGGATTCCCGTCTAAAGACACACCTACAGATGTGGGCTCTTCATCACTACCCCAGATAGACCATTTGCCTTGGCCAGACCCTTCAACCAAGTCCGAATAATTATAAACCCAAACCATGTTGTTGGTCTCTGAGTCATTAGCTGGCAAACAAACCATTACCTGTTGCCTTGTCTGGTCATTAACGCAACACACAGAATTTAAAGATCTTCTGTTTACATGAAAAGGGTAAGCCCCTTTCTGCAACTGCTGCTCCACATGCCTGGTTGTTTGGGGCTCTTCCCTGCCAAACCATAAAGGATCCATCTCGAATGAAACCTTACGAACTGTAGTACCGTCTGTTATGTAGCACCCATCAAAAGACACAAAGAAGACATATTTGTCGAAGTAACAAAACCCTCTAGTGCTTACCGATGGCGTGTCAGCCAACCTGATTCTTTTAGGAGTAAAACCAAAGCCTTGAATTTTATACAACCGTCTAGTTCCAAACAACAAAAGCTCATAGTTAACTCCTGCTGTTGCAAGTATCTCTTCGTTGTATATCCAAAACAAACCGCTTGGGTCATTAACAGGGTAGCTCTTCCATAGGGCTGGCTCTGAAGCTAACACCATACCAGAGTTCACGTTTATCTGGTCTCTCTGTAAGTTTAACAAATCCCTGGGGGGCGAGTTCTGCTCTTGGAGAAACTCACTAGGTATCGTAAGTGGACACTCGGTAGAACCTAGAAATCCAGAAAGAACTATCTGCTCAAAGAAATACGTAAACGAGCGAGGCTTCATGTTTCCTTTAACATAAGACAATGCCAATGGCGTTGTGCCTTCCTCAAACTCTATATTCTTTAAAGATATAGTGGCCCCTACTTTTTCTAATTCAAAGTAAGGACCTGTCCCATTGCAAAAATAAACAAACCTTCCTGCCTTAGCAAAAGTAAAAAAGTTTACGTTATCGTATGGGTAAAAGTTTTCAGTAAATTTCTGGGTGCCGTTTTCATCGTACACCCTTACGTTCATGTATTTAGCTGCGGGGTTTGTTGCGTTTGCGTAAACGGCAATTAATACAAACTCTCCGTCAATCCTATCCGCATGTAGGCCAACCACTTTGTTTCTGGCTGCCCCAAGGTCAACAAACTTACGAACCCCTGGGCGCTCTTTCCAGTACCCACGGTTAGATAAATCCACATTAAACAAAAGATTAGGAGCGTCTTGAGGCTTTACCTCTCTAGCATCCATCCCCTTTAGTGGGGTTTTGTATATGGCTATTGGAGGTGACGACGCTCGCATCTAGTACTCCCATCGCATTGGGTCTCTTTGCTGGGGCTGCTGTCGCTGTCGCTGCTTACAACCCATCTTTAGATTAGAGTCGTACTGTCCAATGATCTCTTGGTAAAGCCCAAGCAACTGCTGAACATCTTCACCCTTCGCGCTCTTTGCTTGAATCGCAGCCTTATAAACAATGGCAGGGTGGAACTGTGGGAGAAAACCACCAAGCAAATCTTGGTCCTCATCCAACAACGAAGGAAGCTCGTCAGGAGTCCAACGCATATAAACATACACGTCACTTCTTGGGATTGGCCTGATAGACAAGTCTCTCCCCAAGAAGAACGCCTGGATAGAACTCCCGCCTGCGCCAAAGCTAAACGATCCTACGGCCTCGGCAAGCCCAGTTGTAGAAGTAGGCCCACCATTCGCTGTGGTGTCCAGGTTTGTCCTTCTAGGCATGTTTAACTGCACAGGCATATTGTTTGCGCTAAGGTCTTCGTCTTTAGGAAGTAGCCCTGCGTACCAAATTGCTATAGGTAGACCGCTCAGCTTAGAGTTTAAGTCCACCTCAACCTGGTTTGCTTCGTAAGTAAACCGACCTGTCAGTTGAAATATCTCGGGGCCATAATTGACAACCCGATGGTACATATCCAAGTTTGCATCTGTTAGTAAATCAAGCAGGTACTGTTCAGTCCACCCACCAGAGCCATCCACCTTTCCTCGGCGTTGCAAATAACCATTAAGGCGACGGACAGCTTCTTTTACTTTCATGGCAAAATAATCCTAGATTCAGTTTTATTTCGGTCAAAGGCAGAGCCAAAGTGCTTACCACCATGGTTTGGTCCTTTTCCGTCAGCGCCCAGGGTAAAGCTCATGCTCTCCCCCATAGCCCGTTTCCAGATCCAAAACATATCATCAACGCGACCCTGTGCCTCATTCATAGCATCTTTCATCTTCATGTCGTTAGCTTTTTCTTTCTCTCGTTCCATTCTCTCTAGCGCGGCATGTCGCCCTTCGCGCCAGTCTAAAACAAGCATTCTTAAGCCATCTAAATGAGCATCGTGCGGAGTATCATAGGTGCCAGCCTGTCCAATCTTCTCGATAGTCATAATCGTAAAGATAGGCTTTTCACCACGATACGTCGGCGTGTTTGGTTTTTGTCCAAACAGAACCCACTTATTAATTGCAGACCCATCGAAGTTCTTTTCAATGAATCTCAGATAAAACTTTTCGTCAGGAAGCAAACCATCTAAAAGATTGGCCCGCTGCTCCCACTCAGTATGGGGAGCAGCAGTACCATTCCTGACTATGTTACGGAAATAATCCATTTCAGCACGAATTAGATCATCCCTGTTTTCCATCATAGGAAGCATAGTCATCCTTTAGTTAGTGAAGTACTGACCACCGCTTACTGGAACAGCAAGAACACGAACAGTGTAGTTACCAGTTCCAGATGGAGCGCCATTGTTCACAAATACAAGAGGCCCGTTTGTTGCGCCAAATGTAGCAGCAACATCAGCACCCGTAAGGCCAATGTCGTGAACAGTTCCAGCCGCAGCAGAGGTTGCCCCCAGCGCTGTTGTTGTGCTTACAAAAGCATCTAAGTCCTGAGCCACAGAGCCGGTTGGATTTCCGTTGTACCCTAAAGTACACTGAATGTCAGCAGTCGCTACAGCTTCATCAGACACAAAGATCTGAACAGCAAGAACTCTGTAGTCTACACCAAAAGCTGCGCCTGGCCCAAAAAGAGTACCCGCAGAAGCAGATGCGCTTTTATCCACGTTCATGTCTCCATTAAGGCGAGCCAAGTCAATCATAACTGGACCCGCAAATGGAGCTTGCTTACTAGACCCTACCGGGCCATCTCTTAAACTATCGTTCGCCATTTTATTCCACCTTAATCCTTATATTCAATCTGAGGCGCAAGTCGCGCATAAAAGACCGCTGTTGTTGAGGTGCCAGCACCAGTAGAAACAACAAAGTTAATAACATCTCCCACGTTCAAAACAGGAACCCCATCTTGGTTAATCCTTGCAGAATCCCCTCCCGCAGCAGGAACACTTGGGATGTCCCTAAAGCTGAAGTTTGTGTTCGTGTCAAAGCGCAAACCAAAAGGCGCAGCAGCAATAGTAAGTGCCGCAATAGTCCCAATATAACAGTCGGGATCTGATGGTACACCAGCGCTAAACCTAAAAGCAGTGGTCTCCCCAATTGCATCAACTTCCGTTGTCACAAACCCCAACTCCAAAACCCTGTAGTTCTTAAAAGGCGGCTGAACCACCAAAGGAACAGTTGCTGTGGTGTTGAGGTCAATCTCGGCACTGGTGATAACAACTTCACCCAACTCGTTTGAGATATTGTGTGCTTTTTGAAAACTCATATTTCCTCCTTAAAAGGAGGGGGGCCAGAAGCCCCCCAACTCAATTAAGTTGCAATGAGACCAGCAGGGACACGGATGTCCTCTTCTCGTCCTTGGCAACGTGGGTTTTCGCAAACAAGTTCAAACTCATTGTACGCATATGCTTGGAAAGCAAACGTACCAGGAATCTGCTTGAAGATAGATCCAGTTGAGGTATCCCAACCGTAATCACCAAGCTTGACTCGCTTCATGGCTGAACGATCCATAATGGTGTAGCTGTTCAATGGAGCAGACCGTGCAGTCTCCCATGGAATCTGTCGAGCACCATACTGATAAGCAATCGTAGTGTGACCTTTGAGTGCTTTAAGATCTGTCTGCATGTATACAGGGTCAATCTCCTGGAGGTAAACCTGGAGCAAAGAGTTGTGTGAGAAGATCACAGGATCCATCTCGTCAACATCCTTAGGCCCAAGATCTGCCATTCGCATCAACAGACTGGTAATACGCCAGTGGTTGAAGTCACGCAAAACATTGTTGTTTCGAGTAATGAATGACTGCCATGGAGTTGCAGTTGCTCGGTCAATACCGTGGTATGTTCCGATGTCATCAATTGCATCAGCCAAACCAGTAACGCAATTACCCCATTCGTTTCCGTTTGCATCACCCTCAACAACAAACATTTGAGCAGCATTGTTGCCAAGGTTTGCATCAAGAATCATAGTTTGATTTGCTTGATCAACCTGCAAAACAATTGCATTTGTTCCTGTATTAGCAACAAGTTGACCCTGAGTACCAATCTGAACCTGCATTCCTGCTCGCATGTAACGGGCACCAGCATAGGTCCCCATGTATGCTTTTGTGTTAGTCAGAGTAGTATCTGTCTCTCGCTGACGAACAGTCACGTTTGGATTTGCACTTCCAGCATTGGCCGTAAAGTTACCAGACCCAGCAGGAATCACACCAATCACACCAGAGTTAGAAAACCCAGCAGCACCAGGAAGTGCAGCGCCTTGCGTTCCACCCCAATACTTAGGTCCAATTCGGTTTCGGTGAGAGTTCTTCGCATCGGAAACCAACTCGTCCATAATCTGCCGGTACATACCTGGCTTCTCATGAGCACGAATCAACTTAGGTCCGGTGATCTCCACAATGTCCATGTGGGGGAACAACCGAACAGCAGCCTCATCGTATGATGGTGGGTTGTACACAGGAAGCACAGGTGCTGCTGCTCCAGGTCCACCATTAACAAATCGACTACCACTACCACCTGCTGTCTTGTACAGGTAGTACTGCGAATCTCCCCCGTTCCAATCTTCTTGTGAAACAGAGTCAATCCACTTCTCAACATCATCAACGGTGTCAAGAAGCTTAATAATTACATCAGCGTAAGTGTACTGAAACAGATCACTAAACGCTCCAAATGACGTTAATCCGGTCTTTGGAAGTGCCATCGTATTCTCCTATTAATTTGCGCCCTTTTGGCGGCGCAATAAGTCTTCTAAAAGATCTCCAGCTTCCTTCGCATTTTCAGGAGCCTTGGGGAGTTCTTCAAATCCAGCAGAAGCAAACATGTCAGGGACCATAGCTTTTCGCTCAGCCTTCTCCCGACGACTCTTATTCTCTTCTGCAATTTTAGATTCCATTTTGTTGTACTTGGACACCCTGTCTTCAGCGATCTTAAGAGCAATCTCTTTAACATCTCCGACAGGTTGATTGACCGCTTGACGACGTTTAACTTCATCAGCAGCATCAAGCATAATCAATCGCTCAAAGTCCATAATCTTGGCAGACTCTGGATGGTGTTCTTTAAACGACTTTAATGCCCTATCTACTTCTCGCCCAGCAGTCTGCTGCAAAGCATCTGTTGCATATCTCTCTACCATCTGAAGCCTGGGCTCAAGCCTTTCGGCAACAAGCTTTTCAATAAGAGAGTTTACGTTTGCTGTCTCTGGCTCAGAATAGTCATAAGCAGATTCTTGTGCTTGTGACGCCTGGTTAGCAGAAGACTCGTATTGTCCCTTATAGTAGGCTTCATTTTGCTTCGCATCTTCCATAGCCTTATAAGCTTGGCTATAGTAGTTTTGAAGCTTTTGGTTTTCTTGGGAAGCGCTGTTTAATTTCGCTTCCAACTCTGCAATTCGCTCATCAGCACTCTTACTCATCATTCACCCTTTAAGTTATGGTAGCTACCCTTCGCCACCTAGTTGACCTGCAAAACCGTTTGCGACAGCCGGTACTTGTGCTGCGCCACGGCCCCCTTGCTCTTCACCCTGTAAAAGATCAAGAGGATTTTGACCCTGCTGCGGAGCACCTTCCATTCCTGGCGGGGCCTGGTTTGGTGCAATCGCAGCTTGATGTCTCTGGAGTAATTCTTCCAGCTTCGTTTGTTGATCTAAGTTATAATCTAAAAAATACTTAGGGTCACGCATAGCTGTAAGCAATACTTCAATATGTTTCTGATGGTTCATCCATGGTTTAAAGAAGGGCTCTTGCCCCTGCTGGACTCTCATAATGTTAATCTCAGCAACCGCTCTGTCTCCCGGCTCTTCTACATCCCTAAGCTTATAAGCAACAGGAGCCCCTAATAGAAGCTCAACCACTGCGTTTGTTTTAGGACTGTTGTCTTGCAACATCCCATTAGCTGCCAATTGCATAATGGATGTACGCAACTGGTTTGGATAAGAGACAGCCGCAGACCCTGGGACCATGCGAACATCAACTAAGTTAAAAGGCGTACCATCAAATTCATAGACTGATGGTTGTTGGTCTTGGCCAACGAGTGCAAACCGATATCCAATCGGCAAGTACTCTTGGCATAACCGTACAAGGTGGGTCGCCTGGTGTGCTTGAGCAGCCTCAATCTCTTGAACGGTTGGTGCCATCGCAACTTGATTCTCTTCGAGGAGGCGATCAAGATAAGCTGCGCTATCCCCGCGTGAAGGGACGGAACCACCGACAGGAGAAGACGTTAGACTCAGCGCCTCCAGATCAGCCATCGCATCCTGACGCATTTGGTACAGGTGCGGTGCTATCTGGGGTGGAGTCATAAAGGAAGGCTTCTCCTCTCCATAAGGAACATACTCATAAATCTCACCAGGACGACCCTGAAAGTTGGTGTCGTTAGAGCCGTGAGGCTTTAACATGGGCGGGTCAGCAGTTCTTTCCGCTGCCCTAATCTCAATGTGTTCAACCAAGTCTAGACGCTTTTGCGCCTGTCGAAGCACATCAACAGTACACAGCCCCCAACCTCGGTCGGTAAACTGTCTATCTCTAAATGTTGAGTGTGGGTAATCATTGTAAGGCAACCCGTCTACCAGGTTAATAATCTGGTCTCCGGTATACGTGCAACGAAACCCTTGCTTAAAGTCCAACCCGTATCTTTTTGAAACGACAGGCGAGTGATAGAAATCAAACACCTCAATCATTTCAGTAGAAGACGCATCGTAGTTCTCCCTAAGCCCAAAGATAGAGTCCACCTCTCTAAACAAAAAGGCGTCATCTGGCTCTGTGATTCTTCGCACCTTATCAATATCCAAGTCAGGAAAATAAAGCTCAGCCAAATCAATAGGGATAATCTTTCTTTCCGCATAGTTCATACACTGACCAACCGTCAGGTGTCTCCACTGTGGGTCTGGAAAGAAATTAAATGGATGCACAGAACGAATCCTTGGAAGACCCGTTTGGTAGTTAACAGTGTTTAATTCTTTGATTGTCTGGAAAGGCGCATCAATAAGAACAGGCTGTTCATTTTCATCTACAGATGGCATCTGCACTTCAGAGTACGAAGGCTCGTCGTTGACGTACTGAATGTCCTCTACCCACTCACCAGAATGCTTGTCCCACTGAGTCGCCCAGATACCATTACCAAACACCATCATGTTTAGCATACCGGCATGTTTAGCGTAGATAGTCTCTCGTTTCTCAGCAAAGTGGAGAATAAGAGAGTTTGCAACAGACGCTCTTTTTCTGGCGTCTCTGCTGTTAGAACCAGGCACACACTCAGGCATCATACGAGGAGATGTGAGCTTTGCATGGTACTTACGAATCTTGTCTTGAACTTGAGGGTTGCTGGTCTCTCCACCGGCAGACCCCATAGTTATTGGGCGTTGGGTGCGTGGGTCGTACTCAATGTTGGTATACCCAGCAGCAAATGCAGCATTCTCATACCACCTGTACTCAAGTGGCTTACGCGCTTCTTTGTTCCGCTTTACGCACTTCTTAACGTAATCAAGAACATTGTATTCGTCATTAACTGCCATTATCCCATCCTAAACCCGTAAGGGTTTTGAACGCCGTAAAAACCTGCGCGGTTTGGTGCTGCGTATTGACTCGCATATCTGTCTAGCCGGGGCTTCGGGGCGGGCATAGGGGCTTCATACACAGGCTCTTTTTCTTCTTCAAAAAACATATCAAAAATACCACCAGCCAGCCCGCCAGCAGCACCCCCAACAATGGTGCCAACTCCAGGGATAATGCTGCCAAGCCCTGCACCAGCAGCAGTCCCAACAGACTTGCCCACATCTTTTGTCATGGCGTCTACTGTTGCATCGCCCGCCATTTGGCCAATGCCTTTTGCCGCACCGCTAAGTCCCAAACGAGCAAGCTTTTCACCGTAAGTAGGCTCCTTCTCTTGAAAGCCCACCATCCTCTTTGGCCGAACAAGGCCCGGACTTCCTCCATAAATGCCTGGCGACTGACCATAACCAAACATCGGCGCTCCGTATCCGTACTGCGGGTTTTGTCCGTACATCCTAGTATCCTTGGTAAGGGTCAAATGCGAATAGTGGTCCTACTGCGGGAAGCTCTTGGCCAAGATTCTGGTAAAGGCCTGGAGGGTCTTCTGGGTAAAGACCTTCTTGAATCATCCTGTCGTCTCTTCTCGGAAAAGCCGCCTCATCGGCAACTCGTTGATACTCTGCTTCAAACTGTGAAACCCGGGGCGGCACAGGAGGAATCTCTGGGTAGTTTTTAAAGACTTTTAAAAGAGGCTCCTCTTGATAGTTTTTAAAAGCATATTCCTTAAAACCATCAGAGGGAGACGCCCCACTTTCCCTATCTTGCAGAACCTTTCGGATAGCTCGGCCTGCACTGGCTGG
>TARA_R110001592_G_scaffold62234_6_pt1 | contig 15516 bp, 17 predicted proteins | sample TARA_R110001592 | Tara Oceans TARA_R110001592 (sample SAMEA4398387) | marine metagenome | biome: Polar Biome; feature: [SRF] surface water layer (ENVO:00010504); material: water (ENVO:00002006), including particulate matter (ENVO:01000060) such as... | depth 5 m
CTAGGCTTACCTGATTCTGAATATCATGCCTTTTTGGAATACTCTGAGATGGCAGATAAGATTGAGTTTATGATGGACTCAAATGTTAATACTCAAAGAGGTCTAGGATTAGCATTAGCTAAGTCTGTATTTAATGAGGGTGTTGCTTTATTTGCATCTTTCGTTATGCTTCTTAACTTCCAAAGGGCAGGTAAGATGAAAGGCATGGGTAAAGTTGTTGAGTGGTCTATTAGAGATGAATCAATACACGTTGAAGGTATAGCTAAAGTTTTTAGGCAATACTGCTTAGAGTACCCAAGAATAGTAGGAGACAAGTTTAAAGCTGATATCTATAATATGTCTACTTTATCCGTCGAGTTAGAAGACAAGTTTGTAGATTTAGCTTATAGTATGGGAGATATTGAAGGTCTACCAGCAGAAGATGTAAAAACATATATAAGATATATAACTGATCGTAGACTACTACAATTAGGACTGAAACCAAACTTTAAGGTAAAAGAGAATCCATTACCTTGGCTTGAGTGGATACTTAATGGCGCTGATCACACTAACTTTTTTGAGAATCGTGTAACAGAGTATGAAGTAGCTGGTCTTACTGGTACCTGGGAAGATGCGTATAAGGATGTAGCATGACAAATTTTAAAAAAGTAGCTGAGTTTATGAATAAGTTTGGGCAAGACGTAGAGACCACTCCTTCTTGGAGTGGGGTCTCTGAGCTTAGGTATGATCTTATTAAAGAAGAAGTTGATGAGTTAAGAGAAGCACTAGATGCTCGAGACTTAGTAGGAGTAGCAGATGCACTTACTGACATATTATATGTTACATATGGTGCTGGTCATTCGTTTGGTATAGATTTAGATAAGTGTTTTGAAGAAGTACAGTCCTCTAACATGAGTAAACTAGGTGAAAATGGAAAACCTATATACAGAGAAGATGGAAAAGTTCTTAAAGGGCCAAACTACTTCCCTCCTAATTTAACAAAAGTTATTTATAATGAGTTCAAAGAGTAAAATAAAAGGCAGTGCATATGAGGCAAAAATTGCTAAACTGCTTACAAATGAATTTAAGGTAGAATTTAGAAGAGTTCCTTTATCAGGAGCAATAGACTACCTCAAAGGAGACATATGGACTCCAAAAGATACTGCTTGGTGGCCTTACTGTATTGAATGTAAACACTATAAAGATATACAATGGAATAATTTCTTAACGTCTAAAACCACAGATATGCTAACCTTTTGGAAACAAACACTTAGAGAAGCAGAAGTAATGGAAAAGAAACCTTTGCTTATATTTAGGTGGAATAGGTCAAAAGATTTTATAGCTTTTGATGATGGTTTACAAATAGAACATTATGTAGAAGTAAAATCATTCGGTTACCACTTTAAAGTTACCTTACTTGAGGAATGGATTAAGAAAATAAAACCTAAATTATGCAAGTAAAAAGCTGGTTATACAAAGGTAACCTTATAAGTTTACCCTACATAATTACAGTAGAAAAACCTTTAGAAACATGGGGTATCTTTGGGGATAGTTTTGCACAGTTAAGAGAAAATGAGTTAAATTGGCTTAAAAAGTTTGGAAAATTTCCATATGAACACTCTTGGATAAGTTTTTTAGCTAATGCCTTTGCAGTTCAGTGTGAATCTTATGGAGTATCAAATGCTTCTGTGCCTGATATTATACACACACTTTTTACTTGTGAAAAATCATACGACCGTTATATTATATTTATGACAAACCCTATAAGACCTAACATATTTTCAAGCAAAAAATTAAATGTTACTCTATGTAAAGAACTAAAAAGATTTCTTAAAGATAAAAAAGTTATTATATGTTACTGGGATAAGACTCATAGAATATTTAATTTTGGTCATCAATATATAATGTGTGATAAACACATAACAAATCCTTTAGAGAATGATTCCACTTACGTAGCAGACTCAAATCCTTTAGACCGTCAATTTGGTTACCACCATATGTCTCTTAGGGGTAACTTTTTATTTTTTTTAGACCTATATCGTTCAATAAACTCTTGCTGAATATCTTAAAATTTAGTATTATATTAATAACAACAGGAGATTAACATGAATGATACAAAATCATGGAATGACTTGGATGCTCTACAAGCTCCAGACTATTCTAACTACAAAAACTTATTACTTATAGATGGAAATAACCTATCTTACAGATGGCTACAAAGACCTAATCACGGCAGTTTTGGTCAAGATTTCATTAGAACTGTACAATCATTATCAAAATCATACGAAGCTTCAAAAACTATAGTCTGCTTTGACTTTGGTAAAAGCTATTATAGAGTAGATATGTCAGATGACTATAAAGCTACTCGTAAGAAACCAAAAGAAGAAGATGAAGTAAAACGATATGAAGCCTTCTTTGATGTATTAAATAACTTACCTGATATGTTAGACGAAGATGTATTAAAGTTTAGAGGTGTAGAAGCTGATGATACTATAGCACATCTAGTTATGAAGTTTGAAGAAAGTGAAAAATATGAAAAAATATGGATTGTTTCTTCTGACCGTGATTTGCATCAATTAATCAGTGAAAAAACTAGTATATTTAATATATTTGGCAGACGAGAAGTTACTGTAGAGTCAATGTACGAAGACCTAGAAATTACTCCTGACCTATATCTTTTATCAAGAATAATAGAAGGTGATAAAAGTGATAATATAATTGGAGTTGAAGGTATAGGACCTAAACGTGCACAAGCGTTAGCCAAAGAGTATAAAACATTTGATGACTTATTACAAGCACTACCTATAAAAGGTAGAGCTAAATATATACAAAATTTAAACGCTTCTAAGGATCTTTTAATTAAAAACGAAAAAATGATAAGCCTAAAAGCTTACAACGAAGCAGCGCTAAACGCGTCAAAGGAGCCAGAGTTAGTGTATGACAAACTTGAATCAATGTAGTATAAAATTTAAGAAAAGACCACTAGCTCAAACATTAGAAAAAACGACAGGAATGAGTTGGTCTTTTAGACAAATAAACGATTTTGATGTACACGTTTGTCTAAAAATATGTGTGCCTAATAAAGCTATAATTCCGAAGTTATCCTGTAAGCCTGTGCCTACAGGCATATCTCCAGAGTTACTTAATCCAAACTACAAAATGGTGGTGTCAACAAACTCGTTACTTGCTTACGAAAAAGGCTGTATTGTTCTTGATTCTCCAGCAGTTTTGGACTTCTCTTTTAGAGGAGAGATATGGGTGATGTTATACAACACAACAAGAGAAAATGTAACATTAAGAACGGGACATGAAATAGCTAACCTAACTTTAGAACCTGTGACAAAAATGGATATAAGCTATGTCGGAGATGTTAGTCAAGCTCCTGCGTCTATGGGTAAGGTTAAGTGGGTAAAAAAACATATAGAAAATTTAGTACCTAAAACAAATTTGGGAACTCAATATTCTCAAAAAAAATTTACAAAAGAAGAAATTAAAAATTACTTGAAAAATGATGAGTTCTAATCAATTAGAAAAGCGTATGAAAGAGAATATAATTGTATTTTGAAATAAATAATTTTGATAAAGCTGTGATTGTAGTTATAAGATGATTATTTTTTTAACTCAATATTATAAAGGCATAGGTCATGCTAATAGAGTTAGACTTATTGCTAAAGAAGTCGGAAAAACTCACGAAATAACAGTAGTAGATCAGTTATATAAGCCCCCAATTACTTTTGAAAATGCAGACCATATAGCATTAATGCAGGATTTTAAGTTACCAGCCTCTGAAAATGTATTTAAATTTATTCAGCAAAAACAATTAGTTGCTTATAGAATACAAAAATGGATAGGACTGTTAGACAAATTAAAACCAAAAGTTGTAGTTATTGAGGGATTTCCTTTTTGTAGACAACAATTTGCTTTTGAGTTTTTTCAATATATAAAGGCAGTAAAAGAACGAAATATAAAATTACTCTGTTCTATTAGAGATTTTCCGTATGATGAACCACATTCTCAATCTTTACAAGATTGGGTAGCTATTAGTCAAAACCTAGTCTTAAATAATTTTTTTGATGAAGTATTAGTTCATGGTGATAAAAAAATATTAGCTTTATCTAGCGATACAATAAGGATAGCTAACTCACATGACCTAATGAAAGAGATTAAAAAGAAGATTTACTACACTGGATACGTCTGTGATAAAGAGTTAAAAAAACATAAAACAAAAAATAACATTGTATATGTAAGTTGTGGAATGAATAAAGAAGAAGTATTTTTAATATTTAGAGAAGTAATAAAAGCTGCAGAAAAGTTTCCTGATCTTCATTTTATAATGCCTTTCGCAAACGATCAACTAACTAGTTTAACTCCTAAAGCAAATAAGAATATAACTCTTACAAATTATATAGAAAATCTTGCAGAAAAAATTACAGAATGTAGACTATTTATTACTTATGGAGGTTATAATTCTACAATGGAAGTATTACAAACGCAATGTCCTTCAATACTAATTCCTAGACAAAGTGGTAGAAAACTAGAGCAATTTATAAGATGTTATAAGTTTGAGCCTTTAAAAGTATTCAAAGTTTGTAATTCTAATGAATTAAATAAATTACATAGTATAATCGATGATGCCTTAAATGAGGATAATTTTCCAGCAAAGTTTGAATATAATATGGAAGGGGCAGAAAATAGTGCAAACAGACTCATCAAGCATATCTCTTGAACAATTTAAAGAAATAAGAAATCGGTGGAGAGAGCAGATTGCGGCAGTTGAGATTGCCAAAATTAAAGAGTGGCAAAAAGCAAACGATTTAACTAAAGCGTATACAGATGCTAAAAGAAATCAATATATAGTACAAACTTTAGTAGATAAAAAAATGAGATACAAGCTTTTATCTACTGAACATATTGTGCTAATAGGTTGTGGGATGTATCCTTATAGCTTATTTGATTTACACAAACAATATCCCGATATAAAGTCTATAGGTATAGAAGTAGACAATAATAGAGCATTAATAGCTAAAAAATTGATATCTTGCTCTCCTGCAAAAGATAAGATTAAAATAGTGAATGAAGATGGAATTAACTATGACTATAGTTGGTTGGGAATTGATGATTTAGTTTTTGTTAGTGTAGATGTAGAGATTGAAAAAACAATACTAGAAAAAGTAATTATGACAAGCAAAGCATCACCGTTTCTTTGCGCGCCTTACCACTCTGCGTGGAGAAAGGCGTACCTTAGATAGTTTTAACTTTCTTTGTCTACGCCTTTTCACACTTGTGCTGCTTACAAAAGAATCAACATTTGTAATCATTTTACTTTTACAGTTTTTATAGTTTGTAAATTTGGGTTTTTGACTTCTTTTATCATTCTAGTTTTTTCAGGTAAATTTTTATAATACTCTAATGTTTCAGTTTTCTTCGCTGAATCATATTCTTCAATTAATCCATATCTAGGATCACCGATCATTTCTAATTTACCTTCACCGATTCCAGAGCCAAACGAGCTACGTGCCATTATTTCATGTCCTTGTAGACTGTTCCGCCCATACCGCCTGTTACTGATTCAGAAGCAGTTGAGAATTTTTTATTAATGCCGCTAGCAGTTGGACCGCCTGAGACATGACCTGAAGCCATTGAACCAGCAGCTGAATTCATATCAGCCATAATAGGTGCTTGGTCTGCATATCCAGGTGATGTTTTCATTCCACCCATAACTGCCGCATTTGGTGCGCCAGAAGATCTGCTATCGCTTGATCCTGTAAAAGAAGTTCTTTGTGTTCCGCCTTTAGCACTTTTTGGAGCATTTTTTACACTTTTAATGTACTTCATGTCCTCAGCACTACCTGGTGCCATTTTTCTAATCATTGCCATGATTTTCTCCCTTTTAAAAGAGCGGGGATATACTCCCCGCTATATTTTGTTTATTTAGTTAGTTATTAACTAACTGATGCGCTAAATGGTGTTGCTTCTGTACCAGTTGCAGTTAAGTTACCTCTAACTACATATTGATTAGCCGCAATATCCATTAACTCGATGTAGTCACCAATCGCAGCACCACCAGTAGTTGTACCGTCAAGAGTGATTGTGTCATCTGTACCATCAGCTTCAAAACCGACAACAGTGTTTCCACCGTCAGCTAAGAACATAATTGTACCATCAATAGTATCTGTAGCATCAACAACTTTAAATACATAGTTTGAAGTGTTAACAACACTTACTATAAACTTGTATATATCTCCAGAGCCTGTAGCTGCTGGTAATGTTAATGTAACAGATGCGTTACCACCAACTTCACCTAATAGATTAGTTCTATTTGCATGCTCAAGTCTTGTAATAACATCCGTTCCTGTAATTGTTGTTACGCCAGTCGGTTGACCAAGATGAACAACTCCACCACCATTTTCAACTGCATCACCTGTGCCTGGGACACCTGTGGAGTTTCTAATAGTTACTGCAGAAGTTCCGCCTGCACCATGAATGTATGTATTTGCACCTTTAAATGAAGTACTATCGATAGTTACATCTGCGTTACAGAATAAACCTCCGTCAGTATTAAAGATACAGTTTTCAATTTCCATTGTGGATGCGTCACCGTGATTGACAATACCGTAACCAGCGGTCACAGAATCCCCAAAAGTACATCCTTGAAACTTAATCACTGAAGTTGCATCAGTTGCTGCAACAGCTGCGTTAGAGTCAAGTACTCCTGCTAGAACAGATGAGTTAGCTATTGTAGTAGCATCAGCTCTTGCTGGCCCTGCAGTTCCATCAAAAATACAATCAACAAAAGTTGTTGTTGATGCAGCATTACCGATGATTACTCCAGGTGAGTTAATTTTACAATTTTTTATAGTTACGTTTGCGCCCGCTGTCATTGCCGTTGGAATTGAAAAACCAGTGAAAATAACATCTTTTGCAGTACCCATTCCAACAATTGTTATGTCAGCAACGTTTGATGTTCTAGGATCATCATATGTGCCTGGTAGCAACTGTATTACATCACCTGATTGTAGGTGATTAGTAGGTATTGCATGAATTGATTTGAACTGAGCATTTAAGCTTAGTTCTGGACTTACTAAATGTGTTTGATTATTAGCCATTTTTATTTACCCTTCTTCTTTTTAAGAATTGCTTTTTGTAAAGCGAGAGGTAACTTTTTCTGCTGTGCAGTTAGTCCGTTCATAGATTTCCCATTACCGTTCATTCCATTCCCGTTCTTCTTCATGGCGTTACCGTTGCCATTTTTCTTTTTAGCCAAAAAAGCAGGCAAAGCCTTACCTGTTTTGGGATCTTTTTTCATAGGCATTTTTGCCATATCATGTCTCCATTCTCGTAAATAATAGCATAAAAGTCAAAATTTTATTTATTCTTTTTAGGAAGTGGTTTTCCTGTTGCTCGAAGAGCGATTGCAACTGCTTGTTTTCGTTGAGCCTCAGCTCTAGATATTCCCTGTCTCTTCGCTAGGGTAGATATCCCCTTCGATCGTGACTTCGAGGGTTTCTTCATCAATTCCTTGATGTTCTTCGATATTGTTTTCTGACTTTTGCCCTTTTTCAGTGGCATTAGCTTCTCCATTCATTATCATCATAGCTGCTGAAGGTGGTATCATCACTTCATTTGTAGGAGTTGCGGATTCCATTTCTTCTTCTGAGCTTGGAGTTGGTGTTGATTCCATAGTATAAACTAAATAGTCTCTATCAGAGTTAATATAAGCAGCGGAAACAGCTAATTTATTTGTCCACCATGTAGGTAAAGATGCTTCTTCATCAGCAGGTAATGCTTTTAGTATGTCTTGACAATCTTCAATAATATTGGCACATTGTCTTTTAGCTGAAGCAACGTCTGTATGTCCACTTTTAATCTTCATCTTTTTTTCCTTCTCTTAAATCCGATAGGTTTTGAATACTTTATAGGGTATCCTAAATTTCTCTCAGAAATAATTAACTTTTCTAATGATCTTGATGTAAGTCTACCACTAACTGCACTTTTTCGCAAACCCTCATTTCTACGAATTTTGGGACTGGGAGGTCGTTTGAATTGAAACTTACCTATTCTTTTATATGTTTTAGGTTTCATTAATTTCCCCACTGGTTTGACGCGTCTACTTGCATCTTTTGACCTGTATATAAATTTTCTTCTGTTTTTTCTATAGATGAAATAATTTTTCCACATTGACTTTTGCATAGTGAAAATGATCTTTCATAACCATTTAAGAATTTTGATAACTTATCCCAATAATTATAGCTTATTATTTTTTCAATGGGAACTTTAAATCCATTAAATGTGTTTTCAAAATTGTTTAAATAATAAAATCGTGTGTTGACTTTATCGTAATAATGCCCACCAGTCCAACAACATCTGAAAACATTACCGTCAGGAGCAACATACCACTTACCCCAATCTTCCCAAACACAGTGAATTTTTCTCTCAGCCGAATCATACTTTTTGGTTTTTTTACTGTGTATATATTGACCAGTTTTAGGAGCAGCAAAATTTCTTGAAGTTTTGACTGTTGAGAAAGTTGTAAATCCTGCCTCAGTGGCAATTTTTCTTGCAGTATCTACCTGATGCTTGTTATATTCAAAAACAATATACTTCCAGTGAACCTGTGGTTTTTTAGTTGCTATAACAGCTTTAGCGTTTTCTAGTACTTTATCAAATTTAGTGTTGATTCGATAAATATGATGAGTATCTTGCAGACCATCTAAATCAAAATTAATTATATCAAATTTTGTTAACGAGTTACCTAAGTCGGTCCAATAATCTATACCGTGAATACCGCCATTAGTATGAATTAAAACCTTTGTGCCGTGTAGCTTAACATATTTTAAGATAGCCCTAAAATCTTTATTCATTACAGAGTCGCCAAAATTACCATTAAAAACTAACCACTCTAGGTTTTCTAACAACTCAGGGTAAAAAAGTTTTTTAAAATCAGCTAACGTAATAGTAAATTTTTTATCATTAAGGTTTATTCTTAAAGGCTTAAGTCTGTGGCAGGCAGGGCATTTAGCATTACACCTAAAAGTGATCTCTGTAGTAAGTTGTCTAATTTTTCTCATTAAGTACCAGCACTGGCAACTGTTATGTCGACGAATAGACCAGCGGGTAAAGTTTCGTCTGTAATTTGTATTGTGTCATTTGCATTGTGAAATATATAATCTGTAGTGGCTCTTTGAACAACTCCGTCAATTGCTACAGTTAGCACATTAGCTAAGGTGTGAACTTCTTTTCCGATAAAAAATACGTTAGACGTGCTAGTAGAAGTGTTTGTATTAGAAAAGAATATAAAAGCTTTTCTCGCAGCTAAAGTATTTAATTGAGTTTGTATTGCACTAGTTACACCACTTACGTAACCAAGTTCTGTAGTTGTAACTGCAGAAGATTCTAAATTTTTACTTGCATCAGTCTGTGTAGCTCTTGAAGCTGTAAGTCCACCTACAGTTACTGCATTTACATCTATGCCTCCAGTAGTACCTGAGAACACTTCTGATGAATTAGTCGCATCTGGTATAAAAGTGAATTTACCTGAACTATCATCAAACCCAAAAAAACCTATTTTAGCAGCTGAACCTGTATGGTATCTAAATTCAATACCTCTATCCTTGTTATCGTCTGAGCCAGGAGCTGTATCACCACCTAGTGTAAGAATAGGGTCATCTATTGTAACTACAGTACTATTTGTTGTTGTTGTAGTTCCATTAACCGTTAAAGCACCGCCAATAACTACGTTCCCAGACACATCTACATTACTGTTAATATCTACAGTAGTTGTTACAATTTGAACTTCTGTATCTGCAAGAATATCTAACTGCCCATCAGCAGAAGAATTAAGACTTAAGGCTGAATCTCTAAATAGTATCTTTTTATTAGTATCCATTGTTACAGTATCAGAAACACTAACAACATCAAGATTTGTGATACCATCTATATCTATATTACCACTTATATCAAGAGTAGCTGCAACAAGTTCACCAGTAATAGTAATGTTTCTACCGCCTGATATATCTTTGTCTGCATCTACAACAAGGGCTTTTGATGCAGTCACAGTTCCAGCAGTTATACCATCTAATAAAGTCAGCTCTGTAGAAGTAACATCACTGACAGCTACCTTACCTGATCCATCAGATACTAAAGCTCTACTAGCTGTTAAGTTACCTGTGGTTATTGTACTTACAGCACCAGCAATATTAGCAACACGTCTGGTTTCAACCTTATCGGCTCTACCATCGTCTTCCATTTTTTCAACAGATATTGCTCCTGCAGCTACATGTCTGTCTTGAACAGAGGCATTTGCAAGTGCGACACCTGTTATGGTGTTAGCTTCAATTACACTACCTGTGATTTTGGTTAAAGCCATTAACTACTCCTTTTAAATTAGACTATTTACTCTCTTCGTCTAATTCTTCAAAAAACTCTTCTAAGAAATCACGTTTCTCAAGTGGTTTTTCTTCTTCTTCATCAAAAAATTCTTTTATAAAAGACTCTACCTGCTCATCGACAGAAGGTGGAGCATTTAAATGATCGTATTTATTATCAATACAAATTGATTTTATCATGTCATCGCAAAATTTTATTTCTTCTTCAGTTAATTTCTCAACTGTTCCATCTAACCACTGCTTCTCAGTAGTAGGTTGTGTTGCGACACCTTTTTTCTCGTAATAGATTGAGATTATATCACCTTTAACAAGTTCAGAACACATAGGTTCTTCTTTGCTCATTTTAGCTAAATCAAATGATTTTGATATCATAGGGCCTTTGCCCTCAGAAGTTATCTCTCTGTATGAAGCACTTACTATGTCAGCTTGTAACTCATCTATATTAAATTTATAGTAACTCATAATTCCTCCTAAGTTTTTATTATAAACTTTACACCTTGTGTTGGTACGGTTAACGAATGGGTGTGTGATCCAACACTACCACCACCTATAACACTTATATTTCCAGTAGTATCTTTACCCCCAATAGAGGCTGTACCAGAACCTGAAACAGAAAATGAAGGTGTTGTAGCTGCCGTTGTTAATGAGCTACTACTTCCCATAGTTCCGCCTGTTGGTGTGTAACTTATTCCACTACTTTTACCACCTGCAAGTCTGTCATCAAAATCAGGTAAGTTAAAAGTACTACTACCATCACCTGCACCAAAACTAGTACTAGTAATTGCAAAAAGAGCGGTATAAGTAGACCTATTTACGGCAGACCCATCACATAGCAACCACCCATCAGGCGCTGCATCTTTACTCCACATAATAATTGATCCTGGAGGTAATAAAGGAGAAACGTCAGTAGGTGTATTACCGATAACAGCTTGAGAAATAATCCTAGCTGCAACGTTTCCATAAGTTTTTCCGTCTTGTGCTAGTATATTTAGACCATCTTTACCAGCCGCAGATTTTGCAGTAGTAGTGCTACCATAGTGAACAATAGAAGTATTTGCTACATTTATACTACCTAAAGTAATAGCAGTAGGATTAGCGGCAATTGCTGATACCCTAATATGGGCATTTTGCCCAGCTAAACCTTTTGCAGCATCAAAAGCAAAGTTTAGTCTATCACCAGTAATACCTGTAGTTTTTACAGTTGCAGCTCCAGCTGCAGTTATATGTTGTTGTATCATTGTATTAGATACTGCACCAGTAGTAGGAGGTATACCTACATCAATAAAGTCTGCGTTGGTATTAGTATTACCTGATCTTAAATATACACGAGCATTAGCAGCTAAACCGCCAGCAGCACTAACAGTACTTGCTAACTCCCCTATTTCATAATGATCAAGGTTAGCCATCATAGGAACTATCCCGTTTTCTGCTCTTATTCCAATACCTGCTCTAGTAAAATTACCGCCTGGAGGGGCTTGCTTTTTATTCACACTATCAGCAATATAAAGAGCCTTTACTAAGGTATTCGAAAGAAAAAATAAAGTTCCATCTTCAGGTGCTGTTGCTGACCCAGATCTAGTTATATTACCAGATGCTTGAGAAGGAGCTACCTCACTTTTAAAATTAGTTAATAATGATCTTAAAGCATTATTAAACTGACTTCTCGAACTACTTATTGAAGTCGCTGCGGTTGGTTCCACAAAGGTATTTGAGTCGCTTAATGCCATATTATATTCCCGTCGCTACCAAACTCACCTGAATACTACGGTTAGTAGGTGATAGAGTATCATTTTCTATATCAAATAGTTTATAAGCTACATGATCTGCTGTTGTTTCTACAGTAAAGGCAACTTGTGCAGTTGCTGTATTAAGTGGTTGAATACTAACGCTAGGTGTTTGTATAAACCCTGCATCAGCAAAACTTACAAATTTGATAGTATTATCAAATGTATGATTATTTGTTAATGTAGTTATATCTTTTTCTACACTAACACGAAACTTATCTAATGTAAAGTCAATTTCATTCGGTGTTTGATTTAGGACAACAAATTTTGTCTGAAAAAATCTAAATCGTTTTGAACCAGCTTCGTATGGTATGAAACCGTCGTTAGTAGCGCTAAAGTCAAAAGCAGCTACGTTAACGTTTGCATTAGTAGTTGGTGCCACTCCTTGAGTTCTTACCTTAAATAATCCTTCTTCATCAGACGAACTAGTCCTAATAAATGTTTGCTGTGTTATGGAAGAAGTAGCTCCTGCAAAGGTAGTCCCTGTTTCGTCTTGGAATTGTTTTAAGTTCACAAGTTGATAGTTGTTTACTCCACTATTCTCAGTAGCTACGTTAGCAAAAGTATTTCCTCCAGTAGCTTCTCCGTCTGCATGAAAAGTAGCTCCTAAAGCTATATGATCAGCATTTATCACGCCTGCTATAAGGGCAAGAGCATTAGCATTTGAAAAGTCACCTTGATCTACTACCCCACCACTGACATAAGTAGTAAAACCACTAGAGTCAAGGGCTGATGAGCCTCCTGAATTAGTAAATATGTTTAAAGTAGTAGCATTTACACGTGTTGCAAATAACTCACGGTTATTTAGTTCTGTCATCCCTGCTATATCATGAAATATAACTCTTTTAGTCCCCGCAATTCCATGTTCACTTCCTGAAGTTGTTACTACTGCTGGGCTAGCTTTTGTAATGGCTGAAATACTAATTACATTACCAGTAAACTGACCAGGGTTTACGATTGCATATACATTTTGTGTAGTGGTTGTGTCAACTAAAGTCTGATTATCTTTATTAAATGAAAAAGATAAAGCTGTATTACTAAAGCCTAAAACGGTACCAATGCCTCCAAAGTTAGTATCTTTTAAAACTTTATTATTAACAGTGGCAGCTTGTGCTTCAGTAGCTCCTGATAAGATAATTTCTTTAAAATCATTAAAAGTAGTTCTAGAAGCGCTAGTACCTTGAATATCTAATTGAATAGAGCCTGTAATAACTTGACCTACATCTCGTATAGGACTTATGTAAGTAGCATCACCCTCAGCTTGCAAGTCAGTTGCAGCTAGTCCTGCATTATATGTCCAACCAATTGCAGAAGCATTAGCTCTATCAGCAACAGTAGAGGAATCTGCAGCAACGTTTAGGCCACCTGTAGTAGTGCCAGTAACACTTACAAAAGCAGCTTCAGAGGCATTTTCATTAGCTATTCCTGCAAAAACTACAGAAGGAGCATCAGTATTAAAAGCTTTAATAACGTTTCGGCCTCCAGGTCTAAAGGTGGTTAAAGTAGCTGAAACAATACCGTCACTAAAGTTACCAGAAGTATCTCTAGTTCTAGCAAGATACGTAAATACACCAAAAGTATCAATTGGGCTTGATTTTCTAGATACACCCGCAGCTACACTAACAAAAGCAGAACCTGCTGCAAAATTTTCCTCTGTAGCTGCTACGTCTGCTCCAGGTATTCTTCTTATAATAATTTCTTTTAAATCTAAATCAAATAAACTTCCATCATCTTGTCTCTCATAATCCCAAAATAAGGTTATCTGGTTATTAGTCTGACCTGCACCAAAGTTTAGAATGTTTCTAGGTTTTGCAGTCTTACCTAAAATAGTAACACTAGTCTGTGCTACAGCTCCTTTTAAAGACTTATTTAACGCTGTTATTCTAACTATCAAGTTAACAGAAGTAGTAGCACCTCTATCAATATTATTTATCACATGTGTTATATCACCATCTTCATCTATATTATTAGCAGGAATTTTTACAGTAGAAAAAGTTGATAGATCTGTATTTTCTTGGTTATCTGTTCTATACGAAAGTTCATAGTCTGTAACTTCTTGTCCAGTGACGTGCTTAAATTTTATAATCGCCCTAACAGCAACACCTCCTAGTGCGTCTGTATATAGTCCTTCTGTAATTCTAATCCCTGTTACTTTTGAAATAGGCAAACTACCTATTTGAACCGATTTTGTTACAAAAGGACTTGATCTACCAGTTAAATTTTTATTCCTAGCTTTAACGGTTGTAGTCCCGATAGGAACATTTCGTAATATTCTATCTTTACCTAAAAATGTTTTTTCAAACTCACCACCTGTGGTAATAGTATATACATGACTATTTACTAACCTAAAATTACCTGGAAAAGCGCCTCTATCATAATCTATTGTAAAACTTGTATTAGAGGTAGTTACATTGTTTGTTCTACCTATTGGGTCAATTCCTATATTAACTAAAGTAACCCCATTTAAATTTCTATTAGTGCCAGGAGTAGTTGCTAACTCTATCTGGTAAACACTGTTTGAAGTAAACTGAGCATTAAATGTCGGACTCTGAGGATCATAACTACTCGAAGCAACTACAAACGTATTTCCTGTACTGAATTGAACGTTATCTCCCACCTCAATCACAGGTACAGTATAATGGTCTACTTCTACTCTAATTTCGGAATCGTCATCATCTGTAGCAATACTTAAAGTAGCAGGAGTAGAGGTGGTAGTTAAAGTAAAGTCACTCTTTTCAATATTATCAAGATATACTTTAACAAACTTTTCGTGTCTTGGTTTAACCTGAAGAGGCTCTACATGAGCACTCCCTGGGCTAGCTATCGCATTGCGTTGGGTAAAAATAAACTCACTACCTCCGACATAGAAGTTAGCTCTTGTATTAAATTGTTCACTATGAAGTTGTTGAAATATTTCTATATAAAAAGGTGCTGATGGAAGCTTGTTTAGTAGAGGCAAGGCTTCGGTAGTAGGATTTTCGATAAATATAAAGTTTCCTGTGTGATGTCTAATATTAGCAGAAATTTGTGTAGAAGTGGGTCCTGCAGCAACAAAGTTTCTATCTCCACCAGTCTGCGTTACAGCTATAGGCACACTAACAAAATCATCTCCTCTAACTGCTCTTGTGGTATCATCATTGGTATCTAATACATGTTTAGGAACTCCACTGTTTAAGTAATTATAATCAGTTAATACACTCATTCCTTCAACTTGTAATCTTATGTTGTCAACAGCATCAGTTCCGCTTGAAGCAATACTCACTGCGTTGCACAATAGTCTAATCTTCCCGACTTGACTATCAAAACCATTTTTACCTATTAATGCTATAGGTGTTACATTATTTTCTAATTGACTAACATTTGAAGCT
>TARA_R110001592_G_scaffold27763_20_pt1 | contig 15506 bp, 16 predicted proteins | sample TARA_R110001592 | Tara Oceans TARA_R110001592 (sample SAMEA4398387) | marine metagenome | biome: Polar Biome; feature: [SRF] surface water layer (ENVO:00010504); material: water (ENVO:00002006), including particulate matter (ENVO:01000060) such as... | depth 5 m
CGAAGATGTCGAAGACCGCAGAGAAACCCTGACGACCACGGAATTCTGGACAAATAAAGCCTACCGCTCGGAGCTTGACCTCATCACGCTGAAACGGCTTCCCGACAGAGAGCGGTACATTCAAAAGAAGGAAGACCTCGATCACAAGGTTTGGAATGTTGAAATCCCTATTCTGCTCGACTTCCAAAAAGGCACGATGCAGACAAAATACAAATTCGTCATTGATATTGATGTGCGTATGATCAACGATAATCCACCAGAATTAGTGATCGAAGACTGGCATTACGCAAGCCAGTGGGGGCTATACAGGGTGCAGCATGACAACGTCACATACCGCAATCATGATTACCCTGAATGCGATGATGCGCCGTTTAACGATATAAGGGATTAAACCATGAAGAAACACACATTATTGATTATCGGCCTTGGGTGCGCGCTGTTTTGTTTATCGGCGTGTGAAAGCACACAAAATGACCTGAGCGACCTACTCAATAATACGGCGCAACGCGCGGGGAAAAGTGCCGGTCGATAGGATTGCCATATAGATTTCACCCCGATTATTTGATAGCGTCAAAATCATGAAATATCTTTTACTGCCCTGTGCATTATTCTGCCTGTCCTCTTGCGCCCAAACGGGTAAGCTTATTGGCGGCGTTGTCACTCTTCCGATAAAAGTGCTCTCAAAAACCGCAGGCAGCTTGAATAAATATGACGATGCGGGCGCGCCCATCACCGCCATACCTGATATCGATCAGGCTATGCCGATGAACATGACGGAATAATTCTTTTCCGTAATATCAAAAAATACGCTATACTAAAGATATAGAAAGAAGGAGGTAAAGGATTTGCCTGTATCATTCACATCTTATCCAACATCAAATAGCGCCTATAAAGACGTGCAAAATTTCCTGATCAGTGAAAACACCATTCGGAAAAGCGCACAGCTTGCCGATGATCTTGCCCTGATCAGACAGCGCGAGGCCGATCCCGAAGCATTTGCCGCCCTGCAAGAAACAAGCACCAGCACAAGCGGTTTTGACAAGCGCATACAACAAAGCATTGATGACATCAACGCCTTGCGCGAACGCTATGGCATTACACAACCTAGGGGAAACAACCTCATAACCCTTGAGGAACTTCTAAGCCCGAGAAAAGGCTCTGTTCTCAATCACTTATCCTAAGGTAATTTCATTATATTTTGGAGAAAAAAGCCCCGACCGTCGGAGGGAGTGTGTGTGGGGGAGAGACAGTCGGGGACGAGGGTTTTATATGCCTGCGCCTATATAAAATCAACAAAAAACGACACCTTATTTTCTTTTTTTTCCAAAGTACTTAATTTATGTATGCACGCCCCCACAGGGGCTTTTTTTACCCTTTTTCATATCTATTTTCGGACTGATAATTGTATATTTTTTCCTGCAAAATACGCATTTTATAGACAAAACTGACACATCACCGTCATAAATGAATCCGCGCTGTCTGTGAAAGCATGATAATATTCGCTATATTTAAAGATCGGAACACTCGAAAATGCGGAAAAATGCCCATGACGCTCACACTTTATAAATTCGGCCCGCAATGGGGGCTGACAGACCCCAGCCCGTTTTGCATGAAACTCGAAAGTTTTTTGCGGCTTAATGACATCAACTTTAAATATGGCGGGCGGGACATCCGCAAATCGCTCAAGAATGCGCCGAAGCAAAAGCTCCCCTTTGTGGTGTTTGAAAATGGCGATCAGATGGGCGATTCCAACCTGATTATAAAACGCTTATCCGCCGAAAGAGGCATTGATATGAATGCCGCCCTCACCGCGGAGCAAAGAGGCATCGCGCACGCCTATTGCCGCATGCTGGACGAAGCCACTTACTTTACCGCCCTATATGCGCGGTGGATTGATGAGCCGGGCTGGAGCGTCATGAAAGACACGTTTTTCAGTGCCCTTCCCGCCCTTTTGCGTGGGTATATCTGCGCCAAAATTCAAAAAGACAAAATCAAGCATCTCGATATGCAAGGCATTGGCCGCCATAGCAAAGAGGATATCTACGCCTTTGCGCAGGCTGATATGGATGCGCTCTCGGCGTTGCTGGGCGATAAGACGTGGTTCTTCGGCGCAGACACTCCGACCCTACTTGATATATGGGCGCATGCTTTTGTGATTCAAACGATTGTACCGCCAATTGACATGCCACTTAAGACGCACACCTTATCTTTGCAAAACCTTTGTGATCACGCGCACCGTTTTCAAGAGCTGGTCTATAAAAAATAACGCAGCGGCGCGGCTTGATCGGCGGCGCGCATACCGCGCTGATCGGTATCATTGCACCGTTAAAGTCACGCCGCCATCCTAAAACACTTGCACTTGAGACGATTGGCTGGTTAGATATCAGGCATGAGCATAGAAAATGAAGCAGACATTGAATCCATATCCCCAGACGTAAACGACAAAGTTGATCGCGTCGATGATCAGAGATTCACCAGAATTCTTGACAACCTGATTAAAGAATCAGAAGAGATGCGTTTGACCCGCATGAAACAGCACCGCACGCGCAGTTTCTTGTCGATGAACCTCACCATTCTGTCGATCTTGGCAGGTGTCAGTGCGTTTGGCTGGTTCTTCCTGATGGAAGTGCAACTCCTCATCGCCTTTTTATTGCTTGGCCTTTCCCTTATTCCGCCGATCTTTCTGCATTTCTGGGTTGATGGCCCGCTAAAGAAATATAAGAAGGAGCACAAAACCGTTTTCATGCCGAAACTGGCCAAAGCGTTAAACGGCCTGACCTATCACCCGAATCGTGGTGTCAGCGGTAAAATGATTGAAAAACTCGCCGTCATCCCCGCGCATGACAGCTACGAAGCCGAAGATTGCTTCATGGGCGTTTATAAAGGCGTCAAAGTGATTTTCTCCGAAGCGCGGCTTTATTCCAAAAACCGTAAGGGTACACCTGTTTTTGACGGTATCTTCGTCTTGCTGGAAACCCCTGACGAAGTTTTTGAAGGGCACACCATCATCACCGCCAATGATAAAATGGTGAAGAGCTACGCCAAGACACGCTGGAAAACAATGAACCCTGTTCATGTCAGTGTGTCCAATCCCGATTGGGACAAATTCACGATCTATTCCACAAAACCCGACAGTGCGGAGCTTTTAATCGGCGAACGCTTGCTCAAGGAACTGGCCGAAGCCTCCGATGTTTTCGACAATGCGCCGCTTACGGCAGTCTTGTTTGGTAAAAACCGCGTCTTTATGATGATCCCTTATGATAAGGATATGTTCGAGCCATCCGATTTGTTTGTCCCTGTGACAACGAAAACACAGGCTTTGCAGTGTAAAAAGGAAATTGAACAGCTTCTCGAAATCATTGACGTTTTCGACCTGTATCAGCCTTTAAAGACATAAAGTGCACCCCTTCGAATACTACGGCATGTAAAAAAGAGCGAATTTGCAGCAATTCGGTCTTTTTTTGTTAAGATATAAAGCAATAAAAGCTTTCTAAGATCGAACAGTGGATCCCTGCACATGCCGTCGCACCAAACCAGAACAGACATGCCCCCAAACAAACAAAATAATCAAAACCTCGAAACGCTCCATCAACGCTTGGAAATATTCGAAGTTTTCATCACGCGTCGCTTTGATGAGATATCAATGGAAATCAATGCAACAGCGCAGCAAGCCGCAATGGCGGAAACCTACGTCGATCAAAAATTGCTGGACATCCTCACCTTGCTGGAAACAAACACAGACAATAACGCCTCCCCCATCGCCAAGATCGATACTCTGGGAGCGATAGAGAACATCATGGCCTGTATTCATAATGACCATGACTGGGATGACCAAACCAAACGCAACGATATGCGCAAACGCATCGAACATGAAACACAGGCCATCCTCGCCGCTTATCAAACATAAATCATAAAGCCGATCAGCATCGTTATCACGGTAAAGCCCACCAACAAGGCCATAGCGCCCTTATAGGTCTCCTCCCCGAATCCTTAACAAATTTGTTAATATTCACGTTCCTCCGGCTGAAACGCCGCAGCGCAGCGCACCCTTTTTTATGTTTTTTTCAAAAAAATAATACGGTGCAACGCCCCTGCCCCTGACAAGCGTAAAATGCTAACCCCCGATAAATACTTAGAAAATTATAGATAGATAAAACTTTATTTAAATTATATTCAAATAATAATTAAAGTAAAAGTAAGAATTACTTCGAATTTTACCTATAATTAAACCCGTGTTTACTTGCCTCGCATAGTATTGGGTTAACAAAGGGGCAAACACAATGAGCTACGCATATAACACAGACAATCAGAAACAAGCCATCGTCGGAACAATCATGGGCTTGATGCAGGAACTAAAGACATTGGCTCCACATCCTGATCGTCCAAGTTACCGCGGCCCTCTTTTCATCAGCGGAAACGCAAACTTCAAAACTGCCAATGATAATGACGGTATGCTCGGAAGCATGCTTTTGGAAACATTGCTTGGTACAGCCATTACAGAAGCATTAAGCGAAATGGGCGACACAGGCGACATGATTGGTGACTGGGCGCAAGCCATCGACATCACCAACGTCATGGATTGTTACAGCGAATACATCACTGACATTGAAGGCAGCAGAGAAAAAGTTGCTGCACACGGTCAAGGTACAATGGCTCGCATGTCAGGCAAATCAATCTCTGGCGGTTTCAACATGCGCAGCGACATTTCTGAAGGCATGCAGTCTTTCATGGATGATCTTCCAAAGCGCATGACCATCGAACGCAACATGGCTTACTATGCAAAGCAGCTTGATAATTTGAACGCTGCACCACGTTATGCCGCACCAAAGCCAAGCTTCGCTGCATAATCATCCCCCTCAAGACAAACAACCACAGGCATCAATCGGCAAAACGCCTTTCAACGCCCTTTAAGATTCCATCAAATATGTTATCATCTGAAAAAGCCGTGCCCTCTTGGCATGACATATTTGTTTTCGGATATACCCATGCATATCGACACCTCGTTGCTTCGTGAAAAATTCTCCATTAAGGAGCAAAAAAACGACACCCCTTTGACAATCAAGGCGAGCAGTAACCGTATGGTTTTGAACCTGCAAGCGGGTGAATTGCCGACAGAAACCTTTGTCGTGCGCACAAATTCAATGCATAGCTGCACGCGCATTACCGCCCTTATCATCGCAGATTATGAGAAAACAGGCCCCTTAGCCACGCGCATTAAAAGCATTGACTGGAAAGATATGTGGGATAAGGCGCTGAATGACTATGAAAGGCGCTATAACCCCGACAGGTGGCTTGCGATTTATCATCAGGGCAAGCCGGTCTTTTTCTATGGCCACTATCATTCCTTCCTGAATGTGATCGAACATTGCGATTTCCTGAATAAAGGCGATTACGCCAAATCGATAGAACTTGCCGAAACAGCCTTCAAAAAGGCAGGGAAAATCGTCACGATTGATTATACCAGCAACGTTGCGCTGGTTGCGATTATCGGACGCGGCGCGGGACGGTGCAGCATGATTTTGCGCGCCCCCAACCACACAACCACATTTAATTACACGTTAAAGCCCATCAATGCGGGTGATAACATCAACCTCACACAGGGCTTAAGCAGCGCAGGTGACTTTCTTGAGGGGGTGCAACTCGCCTATCTCATCGGAATCAATACCGAGCGACTTAATCAGGAATTGATTGAGAAATTCTCTGACGAGGCCAAGCAAACCCATCATGCGCGTGAACGGCTGAATCAATTGGACGCGCAAATCAACAGCATGGAAAACAGATATAAGGTGCGCTACAGGCCTGAACGCCCGATGTTCGATTTTATCATCGGGCAAGCTGAAAAATATGCTCGCGCAAATCCGATTGAAAGCAGCGGCGAAGACGAAATCTATATCGAATAAAGAAGCCCCCCTCCATTTTTGATACGCGCAAATAAAAAGACCGACATAGCGCCGGTCTTTTCTATAACTCTCAATTGAAACAGGCGGTTATGCCGCGGCCAATTGGCGCAACACATAATGCAGAATGCCGCCATTACGGTAATATTCCAGCTCATCGAGCGTATCAATACGGCACAGCAAATTCACGCTCTGCTCTGATCCGTCAGAATAACTCACCAACATGGGAATCTCTTTGCCCGGTGCTAACCCTTCTGATATGCCTGAGATGGAATAGCGTTCATCGCCGCGCAAATTCATGGTTTCACGGTTTTTCGCCCCTTGGAATTGCAACGGCAAAACGCCCATGCCAATCAGATTCGATCTGTGAATCCGCTCAAAGCTTTCGGCAATAACAGCCTTCACACCAAGCAGGCGCGTTCCCTTTGCCGCCCAGTCGCGCGAGGAGCCTGTGCCATATTCTCTGCCTGCAATCACCACCAAGGGCTGCCCCTCGGCCTGATACAGCTTTGCTGCGTCATAGATGCTCATATCTTCGCCGCTTGGAATATATTTGGTATAGCCGCCCTCGATCCCCGGAATCATCTCATTCTTGATTCGGATATTGGCAAATGTACCGCGCGTCATGACCAAATCATTCCCACGGCGCGAACCGTAAGAGTTAAAGTCAACCGTGCGCACTTGATGATCATTCAGATATTCCCCAGCCGGAGAATCCTTCTTAATCGCGCCCGCAGGTGAAATATGGTCGGTTGTCACGGAATCAGCCAAAATCGCAAGGGCGTAAGCTTCGCGAATGTCTTTCATACTGCCCGCTTCGCGGCTCATACCACTAAAGAAGGGCGGATTACGCACATAGGTGGAGCTATCCTGCCAGTCATACGTCTCACCTGATTCGCCGCCGCCAATGGCTTGCCATTCAGGTGGGCCTTTAAACACATCGGCATAACGTGATGCAAACATTTCGGGGGTCAGGCATGTTGCCACCATCTCGGCAATTTCCTTATTGGTCGGCCAAACATCTTTCAAATAGACATCCTTGCCGTCCTTACCCTGCCCCAAAGGCTCGTCATACACATTCACGCGCATAGAGCCAGCCAATGCATACGCCACCACCAAGGGCGGTGAGGCCAGATAATTTGATTTCACATGCGGGGAAATACGTCCCTCGAAATTACGGTTTCCCGATAGGACAGAGGTCACGTTCAAATCGCCCTCATCCACCGCATCGCCAATCGGCCCGGGCAACGGACCGGAGTTTCCGATGCACGTCGTACAGCCATAGCCAACCGTGTTAAAGCCCAGCGCGTTCAAATCTTCCTGAAGACCGGCCTTTTCCAGATATTCAGTCACAACCTGCGATCCGGGGGCTAAGGATGTTTTCACCCATGGCTTGACCTCAATACCCAAGGCACGTGCCTTACGCGCCACCAGACCTGCGGCAACCATCACAGTCGGGTTGGAGGTGTTGGTACAGCTCGTAATCGCGGCAATCACAACATCGCCGTTATCCAGCGTATAATCTTCGCCTTTAACCTGTACTGATTTATGATCAGGTACCAATTCATCGAACGCTTTTGATGCATTGCTGAGCGCGATGCGATCTTGCGGACGCTTCGGCCCAGAGATAGCGGGTTCAACATCGGCCAGATCAAGTTCCAGCGTGGTGGTGAATTCAGGTTCAGGCGTTGTCGAATCACGCCACATGCCTTGCGCCTTCGCATAGGCTTCAACCACTTTCACGCGGTGTGGATCGCGGCCTGTAAATTTCAAATAACGCAATGTTTCCTCATCAACAGGGAAGAAACCACAGGTCGCGCCATATTCAGGTGCCATATTGGCAATCGTGGCCTGATCCGCCAAGCTCAGATGATCCAGACCATTGCCGAAAAATTCAACGAATTTACCAACCACGCCCAATTCACGCAGCATTTCAACAACGCGCAGAACAAGATCCGTCGCGGTTGCGCCTTCTTTCATTTGTCCGGTCAGTTTAAAGCCGACCACTTCGGGGATCAGCATCGACACAGGCTGCCCCAGCATCGCGGCTTCGGCCTCAATACCACCAACACCCCAGCCAAGAACGGCCAAACCATTGATCATCGTTGTGTGCGAATCCGTACCGACAAGCGTGTCAGGATAAATAATATTACGTTTCGGGTTTTTGTCATCCGCGTCCATCCAAACGGTCTGCGCCAGATATTCCAGATTCACCTGATGGCAAATCCCTGTGCCCGGTGGTACAACGCGGAAATTGTTAAACGCGCCCTGCCCCCATTTTAAAAACTCATAGCGTTCGCCGTTGCGTTCAAATTCACGCTCCACATTCGCTTGGAATGCTTGCTCGGTTCCGAACTCATCCACCATCACAGAATGGTCAATCACCAAATCAACAGGCACAAGCGGGTTAATTTTGCTCGCATCACTGCCCAGAGCAACCATCGCCTCACGCATCGCGGCCAAATCGACCACGGCGGGAACGCCTGTAAAATCCTGCATCAACACACGCGCCGGACGATATGCAATTTCATGGGTGGATTTCTTACGCTCCAACCACTGCGCAATCGCTTTAACATCCTCTACCGTGACAGAGCGCCCGTCTTCATGGCGCAGTAAATTCTCCAAAAGGACTTTGAGCGTATAGGGCAGTCGCGACACATCCCCGATGGTTTTTGCCGCCGCCTCCAAAGAGAAATAGTCATAATCCTGCCCTTCAACAGTCAGTGTCTTACGAGTTTTCAAGGAATCATTGCCAGTACGTGCCATTGAGGGATACCCCTTATATAATCTTATGGATGCGCAAAATTACGCTGAAAAAAAGAGTGTACATCATAAGTGCAAAGAGATTAACAGAGAATTTACAAAAGCCGCTTTTTACAAAAAACATATTCGCCGCAAAAAATGCGTCCAAAAAAGCAACAAAAAATGCTATAAAAACTTGTTTTTCAACATCAAAAAATCGTTTTATAACAGATAGATATCAAAATACCAGTAAAAGCGCATGATCTTTCCTTCTTTTTGCCACATTTGGGGTGAATAATAACAATTAGATTATACGAGGACCTCCAAGGGGTTGTAATAATTAAAAGATTTCAATTTCTTCCTCTTAAAAATCAATTCGCTTACTTACTTTATTCGAACCGCTGCTCTTACCAAGCAGCGGTTTCTTTATGCGCCCTGACAACGCGCCCCATAAATGATTCGCGGGGGGAATGAATTTCTTTGCTGATTTTTGATTCTGAAGGCGATAGAGTAACCGTCTTTAGTAATAGATAAAGACATGAGAAGACGGACACTTATGAAACGCAGACGCACATCAATTGTACAAGCCGCCCTTGGCGCAGACAAAGCCCACCACGCGGTGATCCCCCCGATTTACCTCTCCTCTACCTTCGAGATTGACGGGTTGGAGCACAAAGCCCCCTATGAATATTCACGCACCCGCAACCCGACCCGCGATGATCTGGCCAATGCCATCACCGAACTAGAGGGCGGCTTGGGCACATGCGTGACATCATCGGGCATGGCGGCCTTAACATTGATTGTTCACCTTCTTAATCCTGATGATTTACTGATCGCGCCGTATGATTGCTATGGTCGTTCGTATCGTATGCTCTGCGCGCTGGCGGAGAAGAAACATTTCAAACTCGCCTTTATAGATCAATATGACGCACAAGCCGTAGAAAAGGCCTTCCGCGACACCCCGCCAAAGATGGTGTTGATCGAAAGCCCGTCCAACCCCGTTTTACGAATCGCCGATATCGCGATGATCGCCGAAAAAGCCAAAGCATGCGGCGCGATTACGGTTTGCGATAACACGTTCCTCTCCCCGATGCTGCAAAACCCGCTCACTTTGGGCGCGGATATTGCCTATCACTCCACCACCAAATTTTTGAACGGCCATAGCGATGTTGTCGGCGGCTCTGTCACCACCAATAATCAAGATATCCTGACCGATTTGGAGTTCTGGGCAAATTCATTGGGATTGATCGGCGCGCCGTTTGATTCTTATCTGACGCTGCGCGGTATGCGCACGTTAGAACTGCGTATGACCCGCGCACAGAAAAATGCAGGCATCATTGCCGATATGCTCAACGATCACCCTGCGGTGACAACCGTGTACTATCCCGGCTTACCCACCCACCAAGGCCATGAGGTCGCAACGAAGCAACAAAGCGGCTATGGCGCGATGTTAAGCTTTGAGATTAAAGCCGATAAATCCAAACTGGCCGCCTTTGTAGATCATCTGGAGCTGTTCCGCCTTGCGCAATCCCTCGGCGGTACGGAAAGCCTGATCAACCATCCTGCGACCATGACCCATGTTTCCATGGGCGCAGAAGCGCGCGCCAAGGCCGGTGTCACTGATCAACTCTTCCGCCTGTCTGTGGGCGTGGAACATATTGATGATTTATGCGAAGACCTGAAACACGCATTGGAGAAGGTTGGCTAACATGGCCTATGTCATTGGATTATTCTGTCTTATCCTTGCCATCGTCATTGGTATCAGTACGGTTTTTTTCCGCCTGCCGCAAAAACGCGCCCTTGGCCTTGTCGCCGCCCTGATGATTGCCTCGGCCTGTTTGATCGGCATAGGCGTGGCCTTCCCGCCATCCTCCGCCGTGCAACCTATCGCGCAAGACCTTCAACAAGGCGGCGCGCATGAATAAGCTGATCTATCTTTTACCCGCCGTAACCTTGTGCGTTCTGGCCTATTTGCAAATTGTCACCCTGATCGACAAGCATACCATCACCCTGACAGCCACCCCGATTCCCTATTTCGATATCGCGGCAATGACTGCGCCTGATGGTTCTGAAAAAAGATTAACGACGGATAGCCTGAAAAACTATATTCAAGGTGAGCCTATCATGGTCAATTTCTTCGCCACATGGTGCAGCACCTGCCTGATTGAGCATAAACAAATCGTAAGCCTTGCAGAAAAACACGGCCTTAAGATTATCGGCATTGCCTATCGCGATGACCCAAAGGATATCACCCCTTATATGATACGATTGGGCAACCCCTATGCGCAGATCGCGCTCGACCCTGATGGCTACGCCGCCGCAGGATGGAAAGTCTCCGGAACACCCGAAAGCTTCTTTCTCGATACCAATGGGGTTGTGCGCTATCACTTTAGGGGGCCAATCCGTGAGCGGGATATGAAACGTATTTTGCAGATCATTCATGCCGTTAAAAATGACACACAGCAGGAAAGCGGATAACTATGGCCATATTAATTATTTGCGCCCTGATCAGCGGCGCCAGCACGATTTACCTGACTGCCCCAATCATGCAAACGCGCGCGCAGACCTGCTATATCCTGATGATTTTTATTCCGGCGTTCTCTTTGGCGGGGTTATTTATCGTTTCGCCGCCGCACTCATTTGAGGCCGCGCCCGTTCATCTGTCCAACAGTTTCGATAGTCAGGAAACCGCCCTGCGCACCAAACTGTCACAAGATCCTGAAAATGCGACGACCATTCTTGATCTCAGCGGCCTCTATATCGCGCAAGAACGTTTTACCGATGCGATTGCCTTGCTGCGCGATGCCCAGCGCAAACACCCTGAAAATGACGATTTCGCCCTGCAACTCTCGGCGGCGCATTTTGCAAAGGGGCTGCTTTTTGCCGAAAATAACGATTACAAAAATGCCATAAAATCCCTGCAATACGCGCAAGCGGTTGCGCCCGATAACACACCGTTTTTACCTGATATAGAGCATTTCATAGAACAGCTTGAAAAGAAGATTAAAGATGAAGGCAAAGATGAGAGCGCGCAAAGCACCGCGCCGAATGATGCGCCGCCAGCCCCTTAAAAGATCATTCTAAAATTGAGGAATAGAGCTTTTGCTTGCGTTCCTTAAAGGCAGGGCATTTATCATCCACACTGTTATATTCTTCCAGTGAATCAACTTCGCGTTGGCGTTCTTGACGCTCAATCCCCAGCTTTTTATATTCCAGCTCCAGAATTTGGCTGACGACCCGTTGCATCTTGCCCATGATTTCATCCATACGGCTCAATTCAAATGGGCCGGCGCTAAACCCTCTGGATTGCAGCGCTTTCATCAATTTCTCGCCCATGCTTTTGGCATATTTATTGACGATTTCCCGATCCACACGCACATGCTTTAGCTCATGCCCCAAAATCGCCTTACGCATACAGCTATCGTTATACATTTCCTTGGCGATCACGATCGTCGGGTCAATATCAATCGTCACCTTGATCTCATTATACCAAACACAGCCCAAGCCTGCGCCGGTGTTTTTAACCTGTCCGAACTGGATTTTATGGCGCAGCTCAATCTGGCCTTTCATAAAGCCCTGCGTGATGGTCTGCCCGTGGAAACCATACGGGTCTACGGTATCCGTACTATATTCCTGTATCTGTTTCAGGGATTGACGATGATCGTATGTCACTTGCGCTGTGCGCGGCACAATGTTGATTTTTGTCGGCTCTTGCTGCGGACAGGCGCTCGTCGCACCCGCCAAAATCATAAGTGACGGAATCGTCAGTGGATCAATACCAAACATATAGGCCTCTTTATTATCTTACTCTGCATCATTATAGCAGATAAAATAAATCTTCCCTTAAGAAACGAAAAAAATAAGACTACGGCGAAGAAACATAAATGAACGGCGCGACGGGGCTTTTCCTTTTGGGTGAAAACCGATATAACATATGAAAACAACCATACAGGCAGGTGAATATTATGAGCATGATTATCGGGTTTGCAATTTGGCTTTATTCTTGCGTTATCATTCTTCAGGTCGCACTAAGCTGGCTGATCGCATTTGAAATCGTTAATAAAGATAATGAAGCAGCAAAAAATCTAACTGGGCAGTTGAAAAAACTAACCGATCCGGTTTACGTCCCCCTTAGAAAATTTGTTCCCCCCATTGGCGGCATTGACATCTCCCCCCTGATTGTTCTGTTTGGCTTAAGTTTTCTTGGCGGTGTTTTGATACGCCTGCTCAGCGGTTTCTAATCTTCAAAACAGTAAAGCGTTTTAAAAATGGCACAAATTATTGATGGTAAGGCAATTGCCGCGCAATTAAGAGAAACAATCCAACATGTGGTTCAGACAATGCCCGAAACGCCGGGTTTGGCTGTTATTCTGGTGGGTGATGATCCCGCGTCCCATGTTTATGTTAGAAATAAAATCAAGGCATGCGAGCATGTCGGCATCAACAGCATCGAACGCCGCCTACCCGAAGACACCACCAACGAAGAGATTGAGCGCGTCATTAATGACCTGAACGCCGATCCCGATATTCACGGTATTTTACTGCAACTCCCCCTGCCTGATCATTTAGACAGCGATTACCTGATCCAGTTGATTGCCGCGCATAAAGACGTTGATGGTCTGAATTTACGCAATGTTGGCGCTTTGGTGGCGGGCATTGACGGGCTTGTCCCCTGCACCCCCGAAGGCAGTCTGATTTTAATCAAATCTGTAATCACCAATTTGTCGGGTTTGCACGCCGTTGTGATCGGGCGTTCGCTTTTGTTCGGGAAACCGATGGCGCAATTACTGCTCAGGGAAAACTGCACCGTAACGATGGCGCATTCACGCACAAAAAATCTGGCTGAAATCTGTAAGCAGGCCGACATATTAGTCGCCGCCGTCGGGCGCGAGAAAATGGTCAAGGCTGATTGGATCAAGCCGGGCGCATGCGTTATTGATGTTGGCATCAACCGCATGGATAACGGCAAATTATGCGGCGATGTGGATTTTGACGGTGCATTTGATGTGGCCGGAGCGATCACCCCCGTACCGGGCGGTGTTGGCCCCATGACCATCGCCTGTTTGCTCGCCAATACCATTAAGGCAGCAAAAATCGGCCAATCATAAAAACAGGCCGAGTTTCAAAGTTCTATCGTATATAAAAAGATATAACGGCGCTTAATACACCATCAGAGCGAATGGCTGATATTGCTGGATATCTTTTAATCTTGATTGACGCACAACAAAATAGTTATAGAAATCAAGCCGCACCGTAGGCACAACAATTAAGACCTCAGGATAATCCACTTCATATAATCCGGGCTTCTGGTGAATATGCATTAAAAGACGTTCATTGGAATCAATCCATGACTTCAAACTAATCATAAAGGTTTGCGCCGTCACTCTGTTTTGCTTAAACGCAGTGCGCACACGCAAATCAATCTTGTCATCCGCATCAAAAATTGCCTCAATCTCCGCAACCTCTTTTTCAGTATATTTCTTCCAATAATCAGCAATGATGCGCGCTTTTTTTACGTTATTGATTTGTTTGGCCAAAAATTCAGGATCATCAAACACCTCAATATTCCCGACACGCGCCATATAGCGGCGAATCTCATAACCGTAATGATCCATTTCCGGCCTAATATCGGTTTCAATGCCGTAAATCAAGCGGTCAACGCGCTCTTCAAGGCTTGTCACCGGCGGGTATTTCAAAAAACGTGTTTGGGAAATATTCGGCTCACGCGGCACAACATCATCCGCGTCAATTATCACAGATGTTTGCCCTAAAATAGGCATGAAAACCGGCTCATAGCTCGCATCCGCGTCCAGAATGACGTGCCTTGCACTCCATGCCGCATGCGTCACAACCATGCATGATGAAACAAACATTAAAAAGAATAATACTCTAAAAATCAACGAGCTGCCCCCCCTTATCGAACAACCTCCAAAACGCAGTATTCTATCGCGTTCACTCACCTTGTGCAAGTGTGTAGCCACGCTCGCCATCAAAACTATAGAGATTCTCGATTTTCACAAATTCTACTCCGCCGCTCTGTATGGCTTGCAATTGCGCAATAATCATATCATGGGACACGCTGTGACCGATAAATCTCAAACACCAATGATCGGAACAAAAAGTATCAGGATGCCCGTCAGGCCACACTTTCACCCCACGATTGGCGATCAATTTCAACTTCAAACCATCAACCACAAGTGGTGCAAGTATCGCGGCGAGCGCATCGGGTGTGCCTGTATCCCAATCAATAAACACATCCACCCCGACCAATGTTTTGTCTTGAACCACAGGGGGCTTTAACGGCGGCATGCTCAGCCCCTTGCCCCCGCCTTCGCCGTAATTCACGGCCTTGAACGTTTCAGGCGCTTGCCCCAAACGCTCAATCACGGCCTTGGCAAAGGCATCGGTCTTCACGCACGCGCGGCTTAAATGCTCGTCATAGATATCACCTGTATGAATACCGTCTTCCATGGTTTTGAACCACGCATTATGGATTGTCGTGGCAATGTCATTCTGCCCGATATAGTTCAGCATCTGCACAGCGCCAAGCAATAAGCCCGACGGATTGGCAATGCCCAGCCCCGCAATATCAGGGGCAGAGCCGTGGACGGCCTCAAACATACCGAAATCAGTGCCGATATTACACGACCCGCCAAGCCCGACAGAGCCGGTAATCTCCACCGCGACATCGGATATGATATCGCCATAGAGGTTTTCAGTCACCAGCACATCAAAATCATTCGGGCGCGCCGCAACGCGCGCGGTGCCGATATCAACGATATAGAAATCCTGCTCAATATCCGGATATTCCGCGCCGATCTCATCAAAGACGCGGTGAAACAGGCCATCGGCCATCTTCATAATATT
>TARA_R110001592_G_scaffold66495_2_pt1 | contig 15497 bp, 11 predicted proteins | sample TARA_R110001592 | Tara Oceans TARA_R110001592 (sample SAMEA4398387) | marine metagenome | biome: Polar Biome; feature: [SRF] surface water layer (ENVO:00010504); material: water (ENVO:00002006), including particulate matter (ENVO:01000060) such as... | depth 5 m
CTTGTAGGGGTCGTGGCCGCCGCGATTGAGTTTCCACACCTCTGCGTCGGTCAGATCCTTGACCATGTCCTGGAGCTCAGGCCGTGCGCCAAAGAAATGCTCGCGTACATAAGCGCCGTCATTGGCTTTGTAATTCTGGTAATCACCATCCACGGCTTCCTCCATGCGCTGCTGTAGCAGACCGTCATGGTCGCGAGCCAGAAGTGGATCCCACATACGACCCCAGATGACCTTGATTACGTTCCAATCGGCCCCGCGAAAACTGCCCTCTAGTTCCTGGATAATCTTGCCGTTGCCGCGCACCGGGCCATCCAGACGTTGCAGATTGCAGTTGATCACGAAAATCAGGTTGTCGAGCTTTTCGCGGCCGGCCAGGGAGATAGCACCGAGTGATTCTGGCTCGTCGGTTTCGCCGTCACCCACGAAGCACCAGACTTTCTGTTTGCCGGGCTCGATGAAGCCGCGGTGCTCGAGGTATTTCATAAAGCGCGCCTGGTAGATTGCTTGAATCGGGCCCAGGCCCATGGATACGGTGGGAAACTGCCAGAAATCGGGCATCAGCCAGGGGTGGGGGTAGGACGAAAGGCCTTTGCCACCTGTTTCCTGACGGAAGTTGTTCAGCTGGTCCTCGGAGATTCGACCTTCGAGAAATGCACGGGCATATATACCCGGAGAGGCGTGACCCTGAAAGAACACCAGGTCACCGCCATGTTCATCAGTGGGTGCCTTGAAGAAATAGTTGAAGCCGATATCGTACAGCGTGGCACTCGAAGCGAAAGTCGAGATGTGTCCGCCCAGATCAGGGTCCTGCTGATTGGTGCGCATAACCATGGCCAAGGCGTTCCAGCGGACCATCGAACGAATACGCCGCTCCATGAACAGATCGCCGGGCATTGGTGATTCATGGGCGACTGGGATGGTATTGCGATATGGCGTGGTGATGGCGTACGGCAGCGGTGTACCGCTACGACTTGCCAGTTCGCCTAGGCGGGTGATCAGGTAGTGCGCGCGGTCTTCGCCTTCGTTATCAAGTACGGATTCGAGTGAGTCGAGCCATTCCTGGGTTTCAAGTGGGTCGATATCGTCCTGCTTCATTAGTAACTCCAGACCTTGTGGGCCAAATCAGTCGTGGCAGTAAATAGCCGACTCGGACTGACGGGTGTTATGGACAGAATTTGTAGTATAACTACATAAAGCGCAGATGAACTATCTTGATTCGCGGTTTTTGGTAGTAAAACTACAATATGACCGGTCAGTTCCGGTTTCTGGCTCTTTTCCATCTGATGCTGCCATGGCAAGCTGCACCATCGTCATTGCTACAGGATAGACCATGGTTTTCTCCCCGCCTTCGGCCCTCCCTATTTCTCTTCAGTCTCTGGTTGATCATCACCTGGAGCAGTTGCACGTAGCGGCTGCGCAGGAAGCGTTGGGACGCCCGGAAGAGTTAGGCGAAGAATTTATGACTGAGTTGCGTTATGTGCTCGCTGGCAGCGATTTTGTCGCCGAGCAATTGCGCCGTGATCCGGGTATGGCCTGGAGACTGACCAGCGATGATCTGTTATGGCGTCCACTGGCCAAGGATGAGATGCAGATCATGCTAACACGGGCCCTCGATGGGGTAGACCGTGAAGACGCGCTGGCCCAGGCGCTGCGTCGATTCCGTCAGGAGCAGCAGGTGCGGATAATCTGGCGCGATCTGACGCGCCACGCCAATACGGCTGAAACAGTGCGCGACTTGTCCGACATGGCCGACAACTGTCTCGAAGCCGCCTACCAATGGCTTTATATTGATACCTGCGCGACCCAAGGTACCCCGGTAAATGAGACCGGTGAGCCTCAGCATCTTGTTGTGCTGGGTATGGGCAAGTTGGGCGCTCGTGAGCTTAATCTCTCCTCGGATATTGACCTGATATTCGCTTACCCTGAGGCGGGTGAGACCCGCGGTGGGCGCCGTAGTATCTCCAATCAAGAGTTTTTTATCCGAGTTGGGCAGCGGTTGATCAAGGCGTTGGATGCGATCACGGTCGACGGCTTTGTATTTCGCGTGGATATGCGACTGCGGCCCTACGGTGATAGTGGCGCCCTGGTATTCAGCTTCGATGCGCTGGAGCAGTATTACCAGAACCAGGGTCGCGACTGGGAACGTTATGCCATGATCAAGGCGCGCGTAGTTGCCGGCGACCAGAAAGCGGGTGCGGAGCTGCAGGCCATGCTCAAGCCGTTTGTCTACCGGCGCTACCTGGATTTTGCTGCCATAGAGGCGTTGCGCAGTCTCAAGCTGATGATTCAGCGCGAGGTGCAGCGCAAGGGGCTGCAGGATAACGTCAAGCTGGGTTCGGGCGGTATTCGCGAGATCGAATTCATAGGTCAGGCCTTTCAGTTGATTCATGGTGGTCGCGAACGTGCGCTGCAGCAGCGGCCGATACTGGCTGTGCTCGATGTGCTTGCGGCCAACGGCTACCTGCCTTCTGTGGCGGTGAAAGAGCTCAAGGCGGCGTATCTGCTGCTGCGTGATGCTGAACATGCCTTGCAGGCTATAGACGATCGCCAAACCCAGATGTTGCCAACTGACAGTCAGGGTCGTGCGCGTGTCGCTTACGTGCTTGGGTTCGCCGATTGGCAGAGCTTCCGTGAAACCCTGGAGGTCCACCGACGGTGTGTCGCTACGCATTTTGCCGCGGTGATTGCCGACCCGGACGAGGATCAAGATGAGGAGCCTGGTTGGCACGCCGAATGGATACCGGTGTGGGAAAGCGCTGATCAAGAGCAGGCCATCGAACAGCTGCGCTTGGGTGGCTTTCGTGAGCCGGAGGAAGCCTGGCGCAAATTGGGTGGTCTGCTTCATTCGGGCCGGGTCAAGTCTATGCAGCGATTGGGTCGTGAACGGTTGGATGTGTTTGTGCCGCGCCTGTTAGGCATGGCGAGCGAACAGGATGACCCTGATCTGGCGCTTGAGCGAGTTATGCCTCTGGTCGAAGCCGTGGCCAGACGCTCGGCCTATCTGTTGCTGCTGACTGAGAATCCTGGCGCCTTGCGCGAGTTATTAGTGCTCTGTTCGGCCAGCCCCTGGATTGCTGAGCAGATCACCCGCTATCCGGTTGTACTGGATGAGCTGCTGAACGCTGGACGTCTGTATCGTCCGCCGGAAACCGAAGAGCTGGTCGATGAGTTGCGCCAACAACTGATGCGCATCCCCGAGGATGATCTGGAGCAGCAGATGGAAGTGCTTCGCTACTTCAGGCGCGCCCATGTGCTGCGGGTGGCTGCTTCGGAAATCGCCGGCAGTCTGCCGCTGATGAAGGTTAGCGACTACCTGACGTGGATTGCCGAGGCCATATTGCAGCAGGTTCTGCAGTTGGCCTGGCGTGAAATGACCCTGCGCCACGGTAAGCCCAAGCGCGCGGATGGCTCCGACTGCGAAATGGATTTTGTGATCCTGGGTTACGGCAAGGTGGGCGGTATTGAGCTGGGCCACGGCTCTGATCTGGATCTGGTATTCCTTCACGATGGCGACGGCCAGGCTGAGACCGATGGCCCACGCCCGATTGACGGTAGTCGGTTCTTTACCCGATTGGGTCAGCGCATTATTCACATGCTTAATGCGCAAACTACGTCAGGCGCGCTGTATGAAGTTGATATGCGGCTGCGGCCCTCCGGCGAGTCCGGTCTGCTGGTCAGTTCCTTGGCCTCCTTCGCGCGCTATCAGCGTGATGAAGCCTGGACCTGGGAGCATCAGGCGCTGGTTCGGGCCAGGGTGTTGGCTGGATGCAAGCGGCTCAGTCATCGTTTTCATGTGTTGCGCGCCGAAGTGCTAGGCAAGCTTCGTGACGAGGCAGCACTGCGAGCCGAGGTCGCCGGGATGCGGCAGAAAATGCGCGATAACCTGGGTACCAAGGGCACCAAAGCGGGGTTTGACCCCTCCGCTTTTACTGAAGATGTGCTGTTTGATCTCAAGCAGGACGCTGGAGGTATCGTCGACATCGAATTTATGGTGCAATATGCCGTCCTGGTTTGGTCGTGCCAGCACCCTGAATTGCTGCGGTATACCGACAACATCCGAATACTCGATGGGCTGCGGGATGCTGGATTGGTGTCCGGTGAAGACGTACAGCGTCTGCAGGAGGCTTACAAAGCCTATCGCGCAGCAGCCCACCGCCTGGCATTGCAAAAGCAGCCAGGTAAAGTGAGTGGCGACCAGTTTCATGATTTCCGCCGCGCCGTCATGGCCCTCTGGCAACAGTGGCTGCCCGACTAGAGACGGCAAGGCTTGGCTGCGTCTCCCGGCAATGGAGAGAGCGCCAATACGTTCGAATCAAGAAAAACGAATTTAGAACAACCCAATATTATGGAGCGGGCTGCAATGTCGATGGCCGATCGTGATGGTTTTATCTGGTTTGACGGTGAAATGGTGCCCTGGCGCGAAGCCAATATTCATGTGCTGACGCATTCGCTGCACTACGGCATGGCTGTATTCGAAGGTGTGCGTGCCTACAAGACGCCCAATGGTACGGCGATTTTCCGTCTGGATGCGCATACTGATCGTTTATTCGACTCTGCCCATATCATGGGCATGAAGATTCCTTTTACCAAGGAACAGATAAATGAAGCGATGATTGCTGCGGTCCGTGACAATAATCTGGAAACGGCCTACATACGGCCACTGGCGTTCTATGGTTCGGAAGGCATGGGTATTCGCGCTGACAATCTCAAGGTTCATGTAACTGTTGCTGCCTGGCACTGGGGCGCCTATATGGGCGAAGAGGCTCTGGAGCGCGGCATCAAGATACGCACCAGTTCCTTTACTCGTCATCACGTGAACATCACCATGACACGAGCCAAGGCCAGCGGCGCCTACATGAACTCCATGCTCGCGCTGCAGGAAGCGGTTTCCGCGGGTGCCGACGAAGCATTGTTGCTTGATCCCGAAGGCTATGTGGCGGAAGGTTCTGGCGAGAACATCTTCATCATCAAGGCGGGTGTGATCTATACCCCCGAGGTGACTGCCTGCCTGAACGGTATCACTCGCAGTACGGTTCTCACTCTTGCGCGCGAGCTGGATATTCCAATCGTTGAAAAGCGCATTACCCGCGATGAGGTTTACATTGCTGATGAAGCCTTCTTTACCGGTACAGCTGCTGAAGTAACCCCAATCCGTGAGCTCGATTGCCGTCAGATCGGTGCCGGTCATCGTGGCCCAATTACCGAGAAGCTGCAAAAAGGCTACTTTGATCTGGTCAACGGTAAGAGCACCGCGCATCCTGAGTGGCGGACGCTTGTCGGATAAGTGGCTAGTTACGCACCGGTGAATATTCTTATCGTAGGACCCAGCTGGGTGGGCGATATGGTCATGGCACAGACGCTCTTCGCCTGCCTGAAGTCGCAGCATGGTCCGAATTGTCAGATAGATGTGCTGGCTCCCGAGTGGAGCCGGCCGATTCTCGAACGGATGCCTGAAGTGCATCAGGCATTGACTTTTCCTCTTGGCCATGGCGCGCTTGATCTCGGAACCCGGCGTCGTATAGGGAAGGAGCTGGCTGGGCGCTACGATCAGGCTATCGTATTACCCAATTCGCTGAAGTCAGCGCTGGTGCCATTTTTCGCAGGTATTTCCAAACGTACGGGCTGGCGTGGCGAAATGCGTTATGGCCTGCTGAACGATCTGCGCGTGCTCGACAAGACGCGATACCCGCTGATGATCGAGCGATTTATGGCGTTGGCGTTCATGCCGAATGCTGTTTTGCCCGAGCCCTATCCTCGACCTGCGCTGCAAATCGAGAATGTCAGTCGTGATGCTGCGTTGATGCGTTTTGGACTCACCCTAGACAGGCCTGTGCTCGCGCTATGCCCTGGTGCGGAGTTTGGCGAATCCAAGCGCTGGCCTTCCGAGCACTATGCCGCTGTAGCGGATGAAAAGATTCGTCAGGGCTGGCAGGTATGGTTATTTGGATCGAAGAAGGACCATCCGGTTGGCGAGGACATCCGGCAGCGGCTTATACCCGGACTGCGCGAGGAATCAGTCAATCTATCGGGCGATACCAGTCTGGCCGAGGCGATTGATCTATTGTCTTGCGCGAGCGCGGTGGTCAGCAATGATTCGGGCCTGATGCACGTGGCAGCGGCACTGGACAAGCCACTAGTAGCCGTCTATGGCTCCACATCTCCGGCTTTTACGCCGCCGTTGGCCACTGACGTAGAGACCCTGCAGCTTGGGCTTGAGTGCAGTCCGTGCTTCGATCGAACCTGTCGTTTTGGCCACTATAATTGCCTGCGTGATCTACGCCCCGATCGGGTGGTTGCCGGGTTGGATCGTTTAGTCGGCGACCCACTCGCCGATCCGCAGGATCCTTGACTCGTGCGCGTGTTGGTGATCAAGACCTCTTCGATGGGTGATGTGATTCATACGTTGCCGGCACTGACTGATGCGCGCCGGGCCATTCCCGATATCGAGTTTGACTGGGTAGTGGAAGAAGGCTTCGCTGAAATTCCAGCTTGGCATCCCGCAGTGGCTCAAGTCATTCCTGTTGCCATTCGCCGTTGGCGAAAGAACCCTTGGAAAACCCTGCGCAGCGGAGAGTGGAAGAACCTCCGTCAGCGCCTGAAAAGTACCCCCTACGACCTCGTTATCGATGCCCAGGGATTGCTTAAGAGCGCGCTGCTGACTCGTTATGTGCAAGGCCCCGTTGTTGGGCTGGATCGCATCTCGGCCCGCGAACCCCTGGCTAGCCGCTTTTATGATCGCGGTATAGATGTACCTTGGGGGCAACATGCGGTGGAGAGAGTGCGCCAGCTCTTCGCAACGGCGCTGGGTTATCGGGTGCCCGCGGGTATCGGTGACTATGGCCTGGATCGTACTTACTTTGCTGGTGCTCCGGGCGCGGCGCCCTATGTATTGTTTTTACATGGTACTACTTGGGCCTCCAAGCACTGGCCTGAACTGTATTGGCGGCAGTTGGCCGAGCTGGCTATAGAACGTAATCTCGAGGTACGCCTGCCCTGGGGTAACCCCGCAGAAAAAGCGCGCGCTGAGCGAATTGCTGCAGATCTCGACGGTGTGCAGGTATTGCCACCAATGCAGTTGGCCGGAGTGGCTCGTATCATCGCCGGGGCGAATGCCTGCGTGGCGGTTGATACCGGACTGGGTCATCTGGCTGCGGCACTTGATGTGCCCGGCATCTCTCTTTTCGGTCCGACTAACGCTGGCTTTACCGGGGCCTATGGCCATTCTCAGGTTCATATGAGCAGCGACTTCCCTTGCGCTCCCTGCATGCAGAAGCGTTGCGTCTACACCCCTACGCCTGATGACGCGCGCCAATTCGACCTGCGCCGTGAGCAACCGCTATGCTTTACCCGGCTACCGCCCGAGCGAGTCATGATTCGTCTTGAAGGCTTGCTGTCTCCTGAGAGAGTGCTCTGATGCAATTGGCTTTTGTGTTGTACAAATATTTTCCCTTCGGTGGCCTGCAGCGTGATTTCATGCGTATTGCTCGTGTTTGCCAGGATCGGGGTCACCGGATTAGGGTGTACACGTTGATCTGGGAAGGGGATGTGCCCGAGGGGTTTGAGGTGCTGGTCGTCCCAGTGAAGGCATTTTCCAACCATCGCCGTAATGAGAAATTTACCACTTGGGTGCAGAATCATCTGGCAAAGCATCCGGTTGATCGTGTTGTGGGTTTCAACAAGATGCCGGGACTGGATGTTTACTATGCTGCAGACCCCTGTTTCGAGCATAAAGCGCAAACCCTGCGTAATCCGCTTTACCGCTACTGGGCCAGGTATCGGCATTTTGCCGAATACGAGAAGGCTGTATTTGCCCCGGAGCGTGGTACCGAGATTCTGATGATTTCAGAGGTACAAAAACCTTTGTTCATGAAGCACTACCGCACCCCTGAGGATCGGTTTCATCTGCTGCCGCCGGGTATAGCGCCCGATCGTCGGGCTCCACCCGATGCCGTAACTCAGCGCGCGGCTTTCCGCGCCGAATATGGCCTGGCAGTGGACGACTTGTTATTGCTTCAGGTTGGCTCCGGTTTCAAGACCAAGGGTCTGGATCGCTCCATCGCAGCGCTCGCCAGCCTGCCTGATGCTTTGCGCAAGCGGACGCGATTGATGATCATCGGCCAGGACGATGCCAGAGCTTTCCAGATACAGGCTCGGTCGGCGGGGGTAAGCGATCAGATTAGCTTTCTGAGTGGCCGCGACGATGTGCCGAGGTTTCTCCTGGGGGCGGACCTGCTGTTGCATCCAGCCTACAATGAAAATACCGGCACCGTTTTACTGGAAGCACTGGTAGCAGGGCTACCAGTGTTGGTTACAGACGTGTGTGGGTACGCGCATTATATCGAAGAGGCCGATTGTGGCCGTGTGATTCCCACTCCTTTTCAGCAGCGGCACTTTAACGAAACGGTGCGGCAGGTTCTTGAAGACACAGAGGTTCGCCTTCGTTGGCATGATAATGCGTTGGCGTTTGCCGCACGTGCGGATCTTTACAGTCTGCCGGAACGGGCAGCGGATGTGATACTGGGAGAGATGGTTTGACTCTTCACTTATCCGAACCTTTTATTACGCTTTGGGCCGGAAAAGATCCCTTTATCCAGGTTGAATGTCTCCAAGGTGACATTTTTCGTGAGCTGGAGGCCCGCAGGACCCTGCGCACAGAGATTGAAGGTCAGGGGTATTTTGTCAAGATTCATCGAGGTGTCGGCTGGGCCGAAATCCTGAAGAATCTGTCTACGTTAAAACGCCCGGTGCTGGGCGCTGAACAGGAATGGCAAGCGATCCACGCATTGACTGCCGCCGGCGTTGAAACCATGACGGCCGTTGCCTTTGGCGAGCGAGGCGCCAACCCGGCGACCCGTCACTCATTCATTATCACTGAAGAGCTGGCGCCGACCATCAGTCTCGAGGACTTCAGCCTTGACTGGCGTTCCGTCGCCCCGTTAGCCACCCTGAAGTGGGCGCTGATCATTGAAGTGGCCCGCATGACCCGCCGCATGCATCAGGCGGGCGTGAACCACCGTGATTGTTATATCTGCCACTTCTTGCTGCACATCGATCAGCCACCCACCGCGGACAATTTCCGGCTATCGCTGATTGACCTGCATCGGGCCCAGATTCGTCCACGGGTTCCTCGTCGTTGGCGTGACAAGGATCTGGCCGGTCTGTACTTCTCGGCGCTGAACATTGGTCTGACCCGGCGGGACAAGCTGCGGTTTCTGCAGACCTATTTTGATCGACCGCTACGTCAGGTGCTGGCCGAAGAAGCCGTGCTGCTGACGATGCTAGAGAAAAAAGCTGATCAGCTTCAGTCTCGGTTCGAGCGCAAGTATGCCAAGGACGGGGCTGCATGACTGGCTGGACGCTTAATCCCGAGTATGCAACGGGCGTCAGCGGTCAGCTGTTTGCCGATCTTGATACGGTCTTTGCCCTAGAAGGCGAACACATCACCAGCGACTTGATCAGCACGGTCCACAAGGTATGGGTGGGTGGCCGTTTTTACTACGTTAAACGCTACACGGGAGCGGGCAAGAACCTTCGGCGTTATGTTGGCAGGGCGCGTATTCAGGCCGAGTGGGAGAATCTTCAGCATTTCCAGGCGTGGGGCATTCCGTCTGCCATCATTGTCGGCTTTGGGTTGGAGCGTCGCAACGGCGCGTTCTATCGAGGGGCCCTGGTTACTCAGGATCTAGCGGATACGGCTGATTTGGCTAATATCGCCAAAAGCGCCGACCCCCGTTTTCATAGTCGCGCGTGGGTTAACCACGTTTCACGCCAGATCGCCCATGCGACACGGATGATGCACGATCAGGGGTTTGCGCATAACGATCTCAAGTGGCGCAATATTCTGGTTGATGAAAAACCTTACCCGGATGTATTCATGATCGATTGCCCCAGCGGGAGTTTCTGGTGGGGGCCGCTGCTCGAATACCGTATCGTCAAGGATCTGGCCTGCCTGGACAAGCTGGGCAAACAGGTACTGTCGCGAACCCAGCGATTGCGCTTTTACCATGATTATTCCGAGCGAAACCATCTGAATGCTGCGGACAGAAAACGTATCAGGGCGGTAGTCGGTTTTTTCAGGGGTAGAGAATGATTCAATCCGCATTTATTGCAGTCAATGCACGGGATGTTCTCGCCCGCCATGGGCTAGATAGCTTCGAGGCTCTCTGGTGTTACGGCACCTCCGACGGTACCGATATCGCAGAACGTGACAAGGGCTGGAAAAAAGTCATTCGGATTGACCTCGAAGACGCCAACGGTGAATCACAAAGCTTTTACCTCAAACGGCAGAACCACCAACTGGTTCGAAGCCTAAGACATCCGTTGGGAGAACCGACTTTCGCCCGTGAGTTCCGTGCCATTCAACTTTTCGCACATTTGGGCATTCCCGCGCTGGAAACGGCTTTTTTTGACGAACGCAGGCAGCAGGGTCATCAGCAGGCCATTCTTCTTACCCGTGCTCTGGATATATACAAGCCACTTACTTACTGGTTTGATCGATGGGAGACGTTGGCATGGCGTGACAGACAGGATCTGATTCTGGCTGCCGCAGCGTTGCTGCGGGCGCTGCATAACGCTGAGCGTATGCACAACAATCTTTATCCAAAGCACCTTTTTCTCAAACTTGACGACGACGGAGCCGGAGCAAGACTGATTGATCTGGTCGAGACCCGTCCAGCCTGGTTTGGTGAGCGCGACAAGATCAGAGATCTTCGCAGTCTTCTGCGTCGAAGCCCGGTTGCTACTCGTGGCCAGAAGCTGCGGTTTTTGCTCGCCTACCTGGGAAAGCAACAGCCCAGCTCGCGCTCACGCCAGTTGCTTGTTCAGATCACTGATCGAAAAAAGGGCAAGGCGTGACGTCTGTGAGCATCCATACTTTAAGACGCAGTGGACGAGAGCCTCCACTACCGATGAAAATAGTTACTTCATCGGGCGAACTTACCATTTTTGACTGGTTGCGTGTGCTGCCTCAACAGCGCCTAGTAGGAGCTGGCGAGCTTCTCGGTCGGCCTGTATTGGTGAAGCTGTTTATTGCTCCCCGTGCCAGGCGGCATTGGCAGCGAGAGGTCGATGGCCTGATCCTGCTTGAACAGGCGCATATTCTCACTCCCAAGGTAGTTGCATCCGGTGAGCTGGATGGTGGTGGTTATTTTCTGTGTACCGACTACCTTGCCGGCGCTGGGACGCTGCAACAATACTGGAAGGCATTGCCGGCCGATAGAAGTCAATCACGATTGGTTGCATGGGATCCTGAAGCGATAGTTCTGTTGGGACGTGCACTGCGCAGTATAGCTTTGTTGCATCGTGCGGGGCTGACCCAGCTAGACCTGCATATGGGTAATTTTCTCGTTTACGGTGATGAGCTGTATGTCATTGACGGGGATGCGATCAAGGCTTCAAGCCCTGGTTATGCGGTTAGCGGTCGGGAAGCAGAAGATAATCTGTCCATATTTTTTGCCCAGCTTGATTCCCACTGGGACGCGAAGATTGAACTGCTACTCATTGAATACCTGCAAGTGAACACCGAACGCGCACTCAATCCGGATCGGCTACAGGCACAGGTAAAGCGGATAAGGGCAAACCGACTACGTGATTGGTTGACCAAGGCGGTGCGTGACTGCAGCCACTTTATGGTGCACAAGACCTGGTGGCAATTCAGTTCGGTCGTTCGCGAGCATGCTAAGGACCTGGGTCCTCTCCTCGCTGCGCCTGATCAGCCGTTTTTGGCGGCTCCGATGCTGAAAGATGGTGGCAGCAGCAGCGTGACGCAGGTCGAGGCCGGTGGCCGTGCGCTGGTTATAAAGCGTTACAACATCAAGGGGCTTGGACATTGGTTGAGCCGTTTCTGGCGCCCGAGCAGGGCCTGGCATTCGTGGCTCGCTGGGCACCAGCTGCACTTTCTGGGTATTGCTACGCCCGCGCCCCTGGCTATGATCGAAAGCCGTTTTGGCTGGATGCGCCGACGTGCCTGGCTGGTAACTGAATTTTGTAGCGGACCGAATTTGCTGGACCTGTTGGGTCCTGACGGCAAATCGGTTCCTACTTCGGAGCAAAGCGATGCGCTCCTGGGCATGTTGGCGCAATTGCACCAGGCGCGCATCACTCATGGCGACTTCAAGGCAACCAATTTGCTCTGGCACGCGGAGCATGTATGGTTGATTGATCTGGACAGTATGCAGTTCCATAAAGCTGAAGCGGATTACCATCGGGCCTGGATGAAAGACCGCGCCAGGTTTGTGCGCAATTGGCCGCAGGGCAGTGCTTTGACAGCCTGGTTGGAAACGCATCTGCCCCAGTGAGCAGAGTGATGATGGTGGCGTTTCCCCTGTTTCTTCTTGGGCGCGGCTAACAGGCGCAACGACGTCCTGATCCGTGTAAAATCATTCTGTAAATGACAGCTGTTTTAGCGAGGCAACCTGTGGCACTGATTATTCTCGGACTCTCCGGCGCATTGAGCCATGACCCTTCCGCGGCTCTGTATATCGACGGGAAATTGATTGCTGCGGTAGAGGAGGAGCGTTTTGTGCGGGATAAACATGCCAAAAACCGCATGCCCTATGAATCAGCCAAGTTCTGTCTGGAACAGGCGGGCATCACGCCGGCGGATGTCGACATAATTACCATTCCCTTTGCACCCATCAGTATCTTCGGCAAGGCCCGCTGGCACTACGCCAAACGTTACTGGTACGCGCCGGACAGGGCGCTCGATGCCATCCTGATGGGCAATCGCCGTTTCAAGCGCTATCGCAAGAAGATCATCTGGTGCCTCGAGCAACTTGGTTTCGATGCCAAGAAGGTGCGTCTTGAGCCAGTCGAACATCACCTGGCGCACGCCTCCAGCGCCTACCACTGCTCGGGTTTCAAGGAAAAGACGGCCATCATGGGTATCGATGGCAAGGGCGAGTACGCGACCACTTTTTTCGGCTACGGCGAGAATGGCAAGATCCACAAGATCAAGGAGTTCTACGATCCTGATTCCCTGGGTGGCCTTTACGGTGCGCTAACTGAATACCTGGGCTTTGAAATGCTCGATGGCGAGTTCAAAGTCATGGGTATGGCGCCCTACGGTGATGCGAGCAAGTATGATTTTTCGCGCTTGGCCAAATTCGAGAACGGCGAGCTGATCATCAATACCGACTACGCCAACGTGATTGGTTTCCGTCGTTATAAAGAGAAGGGCAAGGGTTACTATTTCTCGCCCAAGCTGATCGAGTGGCTAGGTCCGCGGCGCGAGGGTGACATCGCTGATGATCCCTATATTCACTATGCGGCGAGCATTCAGGCGCTGTTCGAGAAGTTAGCGCTAGAGATGATGGAGTATTACCTGGGCGATATTCTGCGCGAAACGGGCAAGATCGCCTTTGCCGGCGGCTGCGCCCTGAATGTCAAACTCAACCAGCGCATTATTGCCCGTCAGGAGGTAAAAGAGCTGTTCGTGCAGCCGGCCTCCGGGGATGCGGGTACCGCCGTTGGCGCAGCAGCCTATATTTCTGAGCAAAACGGTGTGCCGGTCGAGAAAATGGAACACGTTTATCTTGGCCCTTCTTACAGTAACGAAGATATTATCGCTGCTTGCGCCCGCCATAAGGGCAACCCCCAATGGGAAAAGCTCGACGACGTTACCGGCGAGATCGCCAAGGTGTTGCACGAAGGCAATCCGGTAGCCTGGTTCCAGGGTCGGATGGAATTTGGTCCGCGTGCACTAGGTGGTCGCTCTATCATTGGCTGCCCGAGCGTCAAGGGCGTGGCGGACCGCATAAACGCGCAGATCAAGTTTCGCGAGCGCTGGCGCCCGTTCTGCCCATCCATGCTGGATACCGTCGCCCCGAAAATGCTTGGCATGGATCACCCGTCCCCCTTTATGACCTTTACCTTCGAAGTGAATGACGAGTGGAAGAGCCGAGTACATGAGGTCGTGCACGAAGATGGTACGGCTCGGGCCCAGGTACTCAAGCGCGAATACAATCCGCGTTACTATGATTTGATGAAGGAGCTCGAGCGAGTCACCGGCAATGGTGTGGTGCTTAATACTTCGCTCAATCGCCGGGGCGAGCCAATGGTTTGCTCACCCAAGGATGCGCTGGACATGTTCTTCGGATCGGATCTGGAGTATTTGATCATGGAGGATGTGCTGGTCGTGAAGGCTGGGGCGCGCTGAATATGACAACTAAAGATACGCTGCTGAGTGTGGTAATTCCTACCTACAACTATGCCGAGTTATTGCCTAGAGCGGTTCAATCGGTAGTTTTTCAGCTTGATGCTGAGTGTGAATTATTGATCATTGACGATGGCTCGACAGATAACACTCCCGAAGTGATCCGCACCTTAGAGCGTCAATATCCCGATCATTTCCGGGTCATAAGCAAGGTCAATGGTGGTTTGGCGTCGGTCAGAAATGCCGGCATAGATTTGGCTAAGGGTTCTTACCTCGTTTTTCTGGATGCAGATGATGAACTCGCAGACGGTGCTATATCGTTGATCAGAGAACATATCAGGCTCAATCCGCAGACACGCTTCATTGCTGGAGGACACGTTTCTGTTTCAGAGGACGGCCGTATGAGCACCCACCTCCCTGGACGTATGCCCGAGCAGCCGTTGGCCAGGCTCAGAGCCTATTTGTTGGACAAGAAGCTTGCCCTTTCCAATGGCGCCTGTGTGATGCATCGAGACGTCTTCACAAGCGGACGCTACCCTGAATTTTTTCGTAGCGCAGAAGATATTCCGGTCTTTGCTCAGGTTCTTGCCAATGAAGTGTGTACTACTCTGGATGCGCCACTGGCCAGAATTCACAAACATGCCGATAGCCTGCGTCATCAGTTCAGCCACGCTCGGGCGGGTGGACTCGCTTTGGTCGATGAAGTCTTTTCAGCGAGTCGTGTCGGGCAGGAATGCATGTCGCTGAAAAAAGACTTTTACGTTCAGCGCTGTTTATCGTTGTTCAGAACAGCCTACCTGGCAGGCGAAAATCAGCTGGCCAGAGAGTATTTTACCAAGGCTGTGAAAGCCGACTGGCGTGTACTCATTCGCACTTCCTATTCAAGGAAAGCTCTACGTACCTGGATGAAATTCTGATTTGTTGATAAGGGCATGGATCAGGCTGAGGAAAAGAAACTGTCTCGCCATTATGATCGATGAAAAGTCTGCGGCTTCAGAGCAGAACCTTGAACGGTTTGATAAATCCAAGCTTCATGAGATTTTTGTCATGCCCATGCCCATGCCCATGCCCTGGATCAGGTCGCTATCCGGATGTTTTGCTATGGATTATTTGACGAGGTTTCTATGAAAAAAGCGCTCATTACCGGTGTTACCGGTCAGGATGGTTCCTACCTCGCGGAGTTTTTGCTGGAAAAGGGATATGAGGTACATGGAATAAAGCGCAGAGCTTCCTCCTTCAATACTCAGCGCATTGATCATATCTTTGAGGACCCCCATACTGAAAAGAAGCGCTTTATTTTGCATTATGGTGACCTGACCGACTCGTCAAACTTGACGCGCATCCT
>TARA_R110001592_G_scaffold112966_5_pt1 | contig 15490 bp, 12 predicted proteins | sample TARA_R110001592 | Tara Oceans TARA_R110001592 (sample SAMEA4398387) | marine metagenome | biome: Polar Biome; feature: [SRF] surface water layer (ENVO:00010504); material: water (ENVO:00002006), including particulate matter (ENVO:01000060) such as... | depth 5 m
GTTCATCACTTCAGGAATACCGACATATAGCAGGTAGACGGCCCAGCCAAGGCTACCGATGCCAATCAGTAAATCCACCCAGAAAACTGGATAAAATCCGATGAGACCAGCGAAAAATAGGGGGGTGGCGGTGTAGCTCGCCACTACGGTGCCTTTCAAAAAAGACGATTTGCTGCCGTAGGTTTCCGCCATCCAGTGGATGAAGTAACCAATAACCGCAAGGGAGCAAAGCATGGCTATATAGAACGCGATGTTGATATGCAGCGCGCTCTCCTTTGTCATCAGGATTGTCTCGCCGTCACCGACGGTCCAGCCTATTTGACTGGTACCGTAATACCAAGCGACACAGGGGCCTATGGCTAGAATCACGGGGTATAGCAGCTTAGTCAGAAGCTCATCGTCGTTGAGTAAACCAACGGCTCGCCACTGCGCACGCGTATTGAATAAAAATCCCAAGGGATTACTGGTGAATGTCGCCATGGTCTCCGTCTCTCCTTGTAAGTGGAGTGGTTGCGAGGGAGACAATATCAGGATCACTATGGTCAGATGTTGATCCTGATCAATAGTGCGTGCGCTAAAGGCTTAAATTTATTGAGGCTGTGAGTAAGGCGCGTTTATTCAGCGAGGTTGGCGAGTTTTCGTAAAGCAGCAATATCCATGACGGTGACATCTTTATTTGATACCGAAATAAGTTCTTGCTTGGCAAAGCGGCTAAATACCCGGCTGACGGTTTCAATAGTCAGGCCGAGAAAGTTGCCGATGTCGCTGCGTGACATGGGAAGTCGAAAGGATACCGCCGATAAGTGCAAGCGGGCATGCCGTGCTGAGATGCTAACAAGCAGAGAAGCCAGTCGCGCCTCTGCCGAGTTTTTGCTTAGCAGGGTGATATGTCGTTGATCTTCTACAATCTCTTGGCTGAGTAATTTGAAGAAATGCTTTTGCATGGTGGGAAGCTTAACACTGAGTTCTTCGATGCGGCTAAAAGGGATCTCGCAGATCGCTGAGACGTCCATCGCTTGGGCTGAGTTGGCGTAGCGATTCTGGCCGATGCCATCCATGCCGACAATTTCGCCGGGAAAATAAAAACCAGTGACTTGTTCTTCGCCGTTATCGCTTACGCTGTAAGCTTTTATCGAACCGGAACGAACCGCATAAATGGATTGGAAGGTATCACCTTCGCGATATACATGCTGTCCCTTTTGCAGTGGGCGGCCTCTTTGTACAATATCGTCCAGCTGTACTATTTCTTCCCTCTCTAGAGCCAAAGGCAGGCAAATACTGCTTAAGCGGCAGTTGCTGCAGCTTATCCCTTGGTCGTGTGGGCAATTATGATGTTTGCTTGCAGTCTTAATCATGGACAAATAAACCCGAAACTTTTTAAGCACTTTGAAAGGCGATGAACAGCTTGCCAGTGGCCTAGCTTATTGTAAACTAACAATAGGCTAGCTAAAAAGTCTTACAGGGTTTTTGAGTATGCCGAGGTCTCTGCATCAAGATAATTATCAAACACCATGCAAATATTCCTCAACAGATTACGGCCAATGTCAGTGACTATAATGCCCTGCTCAGACAGTTTGAGAATGCCATCGTGTTCCAATTCCTTTAGTGCGTCAAAGTTTGTTTTAAAGTGCTCGCGGAAATCGATTCCGAAGAGATGCCGGAAAGTGTCGAAATCCAAGCTGAGATTGCAAATAAGCTGCGAAATAACATAATTCCGCAGCCGATCTTCCTGATTCGATATCAAGCCCTTAGCTACCGGTAAGTGGCCGTTGTCCAATGCATCATAGTAGTGGTGCAGGTCTTTGTGATTCTGGGAAAAATTCCCAAGAATCGAGCTAATAGATGAGGCTCCCATGGCCAGTACATCTGGCGCAAGGCAGGTCGAATAGCCCTGAAAGTTTCGTTGCAGTCTGCCCTCTGTCTGGCAGATCGCTAAGCTGTCTGCCTTTTTAACAAAATGATCCATGCCAATGTGGACATAGCCCGCTCGGGCGAATTTTTCAGCTGCTAGACACAGCATTTCCAGCTTTTGGTCGCTATTGGGTACCGTGTGCCGGTTGATAGCGCGCTGAGCGGGAAACCGTTCTGGCATGTGGGCATAGTGGTAGAAAGCGATCCTGTCGGGCGATAGAGAAATAACGTCATCTAAGGTTTGCGTCATAGTAGAAAGTGTTTGCTTGGGCAGTCCGTAAATTAGGTCTATGGCAATGGAGTTAAAGCGGTAGCTCCGGGCCTGCGCCATTAATGACTTGAGCTGCTGAAAGTCATAACGCCGGTTCACGGCGGCCTGCACGTTGGGGTTGGTATCTTGAACCCCAAAACTTAGGCGATTAAAGCCCAGTCCTCGCAATAGCGCCAGACGATCGCCATCGACCGTGCGAGGGTCAATTTCAATCGAATACTCCCTCTCACTGTCATCATCAAGATTGAAGTGGCTTGCCAGCGAGTGAATTAATTCTGTTAGTTCTGCGTCGTCGAGAAAGGTTGGGGTGCCACCGCCGAAATGTAGCTGAGTAACGTGGCGTCGATTGCCAATTTCCTTGGAGAGCATCTCAATCTCCCGGTTTAGGTAAGCCAGGTAGTGCTGACTCACAGTCGGGTCTTTGGTAACAATCTTATTACAGGCGCAGTAATAGCATAGCCACCGACAGAACGGCACGTGAACATAGAGAGATAAGGGGGCGTCACTTTTCCGAGCTTCGCGTAATAGTTTTCGGTATTCTTTTTCGGTGAAATCAGTGTTGAATTGCAAAGCGGTGGGGTAGGACGTGTAGCGCGGGCCTGGGCCGCTATATTTAGCGCTCAAGGTCTTGTTTATGCCATTTAATAACGCCGGGCTAGCCTCGGGCGTAGGGTGATTACTTGTATTGATAAGATTCATATTAATGGAGTCCCGTACCGGTAAAAGCATGCTTAGCTGTTATAGATTCGCAGCGCAGGATGTAGCCTTCGTCAATTGACTGTGAATCTCGGAACTTGAGTTGGCTAGCCACTTTGGCATTAACCTCATCCCAGTCGGCGTTGCTAAACAGCTTGTCAATTAGCGAGAAAATGCTGCGTTCAGCATGGATATGCGACATTTGCTCCGCGTGGTACTGCCGACCTAGCCTCATAGCTTGCGGCGATGGCACCATATTAGCGGCTTGGTACTCACCGAATACATAGGCCATTTGCGCACTTAGGGCTTCCAGTCTAGGGTGGGCATGAAGCAGTTCTTCAATGGCAGGATGGTTTACATTAGATTTGGTGAGTAATTGCTTGAAAATGATATCTTCCACTGGGTGGTGCCAAGCCTCTGGGTAAGTCTGGATATAATCGAGTATCTCCAAGACTTGATCATAATTGTGTTTACCCGTCTTAAGCCCGACAAATTTGTCGAGCTCTCTGTTCAGTAAATACATAAGCCGCAGTATACGGCGATGATCATTTTCGAGTTGATCCAGTAAATGATTCATATTAGTTCCAGATGTTTTTTGTGAGGCTTGCCAGAATCCACGGTAGCAAAAGTCTGCGATTAGACTTTTGATATGTATCAATAGGGCGGTCGAAAACTGGCTTTGTCGGAGCTTGCTTGTCGCATTTTCTGCAGGTGTGCGCTTATCTTGCCTTGACTAAAATACCGACTATATTGATGAGGCTCGGGGCTGAGCATTGGATAATGTGTGTTGATTGTTAAACAATGTTCAGAGTCCGCTGTCTGTCTTGATAGCTGTCAAAATGTTTGGCCCATAGAAGATATTTCCCTAAGCGTTCAGGAGCATAAATGTCCTTACATCAAACAAAACTTGAGATGGTTGGCGTTGATTACTGTGTTGAGCAAATTATCGAGCGCTTAGGAAAAGACTTGCGTGTCGCCATGCCCTTGGGCTTAGGTAAGCCGGTCGAGCTAATAGATGCCTTGTATCGCCGAGCTAGCAGCGATCCCAGTATTTCATTGACGATTTTGACCGCGCTGAGCTTAGCGCGCCCGCGTGAAAATGACCCCATTCGTGGGCGTTTGCTTAATCCTGTCTTTGATCGACTCTATGCCAAGTACAGTGAGCCGCTGTATCTGCAGGCTGAACGCAAGGGCGAGATGCCGGCAAATATTCAGCTTTGCGAGTTTTATTTCAAAGCGGGCAGTCGCCTAGGTCACGTATCTGCGCAGCAAAACTATATCAGTTCAAATTATACCCATGCGGCAAGAGATGTGGTGGCACGAGGCTGCAATGTGGTGATCCAGCTACTTTCGCAGGAAGGCGACGCCCTCAGTATGAGTTGCAACCCCGACACCTCGGCTGAAGTGGTGGCGCGACTGAAACAAGCCAAACGCGATTATGTTGCGGTTGGGGTTGTGCATCCCAGCTTGCCATTTATGTACGGCGACGCCGAAATTGACCCAGCACAGTTTGATTTTTTAGCGCTAACAAATAAAGAGCAACACGATTTATTTCAAGTGCCTCGCCTGCCCCCGATTCCCGATGCTGATTACGCCATCGGTTTGCGTGCCAGTACCTTAATCAGAGATGGCGGCACCTTGCAGCTGGGTATTGGTGCAATGGGTGACGCAATTGTTCAGTCAGTATTGCTCCGTCATCAACGCAATGCCGACTACCGCGAACTACTAAAGAAGTTTGATGTTGATTCGAGCGGCGCGGATTTAGTGGATGCCATCGGCGGCCGCAATATTTTTGAGCAAGGATTGTACGGCGCTACTGAAATGTTTGTAGAAGGTTTTTTACATTTATTTGAGGCCGGCGTACTGCGCCGCCGTGTTTATGACTTTTGGGCACTGCAAGAATTAATTAATTTGGGTCAGTGTAATCCCTTAGCGTTGACACCTGACTGCTTAGCTTTGCTGGCAGAATTGGGGGTGCGAGAATTACGGGGTAAAGATTTCGATACCCTGCAGTACCATGGTTTTTTTAATGACGAATGTCGCTATAGCGAAGGCCAGTTATTTTCGCCGCAGGGTGAAAGTTGCCCCGCAAATATGGCAAACCCCGATAGTCAAAAATTTATGGCCGCACATTGTTTAGGTTCGCAATTACGCAATGGCAAGGTGATGCACGGCGGTTTCTTTTTGGGTAGTGGTGAGTTTTATCGCGCTTTGCGCGAGATGCCTGAAGCACAGCGTCGTCAGCTGGCCATGTGTGGAGTGGAAAAAATCAATCAGCTAGACAACAACCCGCGCTTATATAAATCACAGCGGCAAATGGCCCGCTTTATCAATACCGGCTTGAATGTGAGTCTTAATGGCGCGGTCGCTTCAGATACCTTGGAGAGCGGTCAAGTTCTGTCGGGTGTGGGAGGGCAGTATAATTTTGTGGCTATGGCGCATCAGTTAGAGGGCGGTCGTTCGGTGCTGATGATTCGCGCGACTCGTTCGCAAGGCGGTAAAGCGGTGTCAAATATCGTCAGCCACTACGGTGCATGTACCATTCCACGTCACTTGCGGGACATTATTGTTACTGAATACGGTGTTGCCGATTTGCGCTCTAAAACCGACGAGGAGGTGTGCATCGCATTGATTAATATTGCTGATTCGCGCTTTCAAGCTGGCTTGCTCGCTGAGGCGAAGGCTGCGGGTAAATTGTCTGCTGACCATCGGGTGCCGCAAGCGTTTTGTAATAACTTGCCTCATATTATCAAGGCCAATGTGGCGTGGGCGCGGGCAAAGAATATGATGCCAGCCTACCCTTTTGGCTGTGACTTTAGCGAGGGGGAGTTGGAAGCTGGGATAAGCTTAAAGGCGCTTGCGAGTATGACTTTGAGTCAAAAACTAAGCACCTTTATTCACGGTGGTAGGGAGACAGATACCTCACGTCGGGTGCTGGCAGTATTGGGTTTACAGGGTGCTTTGAATGGAAAAGAGCGCCTGCTAAAGCGTCTATTGGAGGGCGTAAACAATAAAAACTAGGAGTTTTATCTCTAACGATTTAAATAAATTGCGATGGCTGTCACAAATCTAAGGCTTAGTTACTACTGAGAATATACTATAAAAAGCGCGCAACTCATTGTTTATGTTAACTATAAAAGTAGGTGTGGGGCGAATTTAAGTGCTTATACGCACTGCCAATTGCTTTGGATTTTCACTACTCTAGATGTCAGGATCATTGTTACTGCCGCTAAGGAGTTGTCTGCAGAAGACAGTTTGAGCGTAAGTTGAGCAGTAACATCGTCAAGCTCAGTAGGTGTATTGTGAATATTAAATTAGCAAGCTATGTTTTGTGCTCATTTTTCAGTGTGTCGGCCATGTCGGCGTTCGCAGAACCAGAGAACTGTTTAGATTGGGACGTGCAAACGTTCCCGGCTACCTCGGAACAGTCGAGTTGTTCCTATTTTAATCACGATAAAGTTTCTACGCGCTTTACCGTCCACAATGCTTGCGATAGTAAAGTGAGTGGTGTGTTCAGTTACTACAAAGATGATATAGATAAGCAGGCGATAGTGAGCGTGCAGTCTTTTGCAGTAAGCCCCGGAAGTAGCCAAGAGATAGCCAATCCCTGTGGCATACAAAACAGTGCCGCTTATAAGGTGTCGCAAGTGACGTTTTAAGCACAGATTATGTGGAGTGCTAAGCCATAAAAAAAGCCCTGACAGAAATGTTAGGGCTTTTTTTATGGCTTAGTACTTTGAACCGTTCTTGTCTCACGCTATAACAACAATGTTACAGCGTGAGAGCGGCGCAGATGGGCCAAACTTAGCGCGTAGTGAAACGATCCAGTGGCATCGCCATAACGCTGTCAGTGCTGCTATTCATGCAGGCAGCGTGACCTTTAGCGCGCGGTAGTAAGCGCGAGAAGTAAAACTCTGCAGTTTCTAACTTCGCTTCGTAAAAGTCTTTATCACTGCTACCTTCTGCTAATTTCGCAGCGGCCACTTCGGCCATCATCGCCCAGTAGTAGGCCATAGAAAGGTAACCGCTATACATCAAAAAGTCGTAAGACGCAGCGCCAACGGCATCGCGATTCTTTGAGGCACGCGCAACCATTTTAACTGTGTGCCAGTTCCACGACAGTGTATAGCCGATTAATTTGGCTGAGTAACCGCGACGCTTGCCGCTGATTAAATTCTTAAAGCCAAATTTATAAAGCTTTTTACAGAAGCCGCCGTAGAGTTTAAAGCTGTCTAGCACTACTTTGCGACCGATAAGATCCATGGCTTGAATACCAGTGGTGCCTTCGTACAAGGTGGCAATACGGGCGTCGCGGTAAATCTGTTCCATGCCGTGTTCTTTAATGTAGCCGTGACCACCAAATACCTGCATGGCGTTGCTGGCAGACTCAAGACCGGTTTCGGTTAGGAACGCCTTTAAAATCGGAGTTAAGAAGCCCAGTTCGTTTTCTGCTGCATCGCGATCTTCTTGAGAATCTGCTTGTACCATGCGGTCAGAATATTTAGCTGCATCATAAATCATGGCGCGGCCACCTTCGGCAAAGGCTTTCGCTGTCAACAGCATACGACGTACATCGGGGTGATGAATAATCGCATCGGCTGCTTTTTCTGGGTTTTTAACACCAGATAAAGAGCGCATCGAGTAGCGATCTAGCGCATAAGGAAGGGCATTTTGGTAAGCAAGTTCTGAGGCCGCCAAGCCTTGAATTGCGGTACCGATCCGTGCGGTGTTCATGAAGGTAAACATTGCATTCAGACCTTCGTTCTCTTTGCCGAGCATATAGCCGGTTGCTGAGTCGAAGTTCATAACGCAGGTAGCGTTACCGTGAATACCCATTTTATGTTCAATGCTGCCGCACTTCACACCATTGCGGTCGGTGATGGTGCCGTCTTCGCTGGTGTTAAACTTAGGGACAATGAAAAGTGAGATCCCTTTGGTGCCTTCGGGTGCGCCTGGGGTACGGGCAAGTACAATATGAATAATGTTGTCTGCGAAGTCATGTTCACCGGCAGAGATAAAGATTTTGGTGCCATCAATCTTGTAGCTACCGTCGTCTTGGGGCTCGGCTTTACAGCGCATTTGGCCTAGGTCTGATCCACAGTGAGCTTCGGTCAAACACATGGTGCCAGTCCACGTGCCTTCACATAACTTAGTTAGATACAGTTGCTTTTGCTCTTCCGTGCCGTGCACGTACAGCGTGTTCATTGCGCCCAGGCTGAGACCGGGGTACATACCCCAGGACCAGTTAGCGGTGCCAACTAATTCAGATTTGATCAGACCCATCGACATGGGCAGGCCTTGGCCGCCGTATTCAACAGGGTGTGACAGGCCTTGCCAGCCGCCTTCAACCCACAATTTGTAGGCTTCTTTAAAGCCGTCTGGGGTGGTGACTACACCGTCATCCCACTGACAACCTTGGTCGTCACCGGACTGGTTTAACGGAGCCAGAACTTCTTCGGCAAATTTTGCCGCTTCGGCGGTGATGGCTTCTATCATATCTGGTGTCGCTTCAGCGCCAGAAGGGATAGTTTGGTAGTGGGCGTTGAAGTCCAGTAATTCATTGATGACGAAGTTGATATCGCGCACTGGAGCTTTATATACGGTCATAATATGCCTCTGCTATTCCCGTGTATGGGGGATCAATTACGCAGCGGATCATAGCGGATGCTGCTGTGGGGTAAATTGGCCGCTTTGTGTCTAGAAGATGACGCTTCGGTCAATGGTCTAAGAATCCAAAATATAGGCCATTAAATTGCGTCATTGTTTTAGTGAGCGATTGCGCTCGCAAAGGCTTGAGCCACTTGGACTCTAGCGCGATACTGGGATGATTCCGAAGGGAGGGTAATAAGAAATGCAAGTTGATTACACTGTGTGTTTTGAAAGACATCCTTTGCCCGCAGGGGGCTATTTGGCGCAGCTTACACTCAATGCACCTCGGCGGGTGAACGCCCTGACGCTTGAAATGGTAACGCTGCTCTTTAAGTTGCTACTTGAAATTCGCGACGACCCCGAGGCTGTAGCGGTATTTTTGGACGGCGCTGGCGAGCGCGGCTTTTGTGTGGGTGCGGATGCTCGGCGAATACGTGAATCTGCCCTTGCTAATCCCGGTGGCGCGGCAGTGGAAGCAGATTCCTTCTTTGCTTATGAATACGCGGCAGCACATTTAATACACCGTTTTCCCAAGCCGGTGATTTGCTGGGGCAGTGGCATTGTGATGGGAGCGGGTCTGGGTTTGATGGTTGGCGGCAGCCATCGCATTGTCACCAGCAGCAGCGCGCTGGCAATGCCTGAAATTAGCATTGGGCTATTTCCCAATGTCGGCGCGAGTTGGTTTTTGGGACAAATGCCTGGTTCAACAGGGATATTCACGGCCTTAACCGGCGCGCATCTGTCTTCGGCAGACGCCTTATACGCAGGCTTGGCAGATTATTGTTTATCCGATGAAAGTAAGGCCGAGGTACTGCGCAAGATTATCAATATAGATTGGTGTGATGATGCTCAGTGGAATGCAGAGCATTTAACGGAGTGTCTTACCGATATCGAAGTAGAGCAGGGTGTGGTGCTGTCACAAGCGTCATTGAAGGACCATCGTCCTTGGATTGATAAGGTGTGCGGGCTGGCGACCCCGGCGGCGGTAGAAAAAGAGATTTGTCGCTACCGAGGCAATAGCGAGTGGCTGCAGCGCGCAGCGCAGGGATTGACGCGGGGGGCATCGAGCACCGCTAAGTTGATTTTTCGACAGTTGGAGCTTAGCCGCAATTTGGGCCTGGCTGATGTCTTTAAGATGGAGTTGGTGTTGTCGTCAAATCGGGTGCGCGACCCAGAGTTTGCCGAGGGTGTGCGCGCCCACTTAATTGACCGTGATCGAGATCCGCGCTGGTGTTACAAAAGCATTGCTGAGGTGCCAGAGTTAGAAATTGATGCCTTGTTTACGTCGCCGTGGCAGCAAAATCCGCTGGATGAGTTATTTTCGCGTTAGGGTGTAAGACAGCGCTTTTTATCTTGATAGGCCTAGATACAGACGATGTGGAAGTTAGCCCATAAACGATTTGAATAGCGCCAGCGCCAAGGACAAACCGACTAAAGGCAGAATCCAGCGGCGAATTTTTGACTGCTGTTCGGGTGATGGTTGGGGGCCGAAACGCTCGATCAAGGGCACTAATACCATTAGTGCAATAAATAGAATCGCCAATATTGTTAAGAGGTTTGCCATGAAGGTGCTCCGCGTAAAAAGTGGGCCGCCTGATTCACAGCAAATGATTGCTGTGAGCGTAGGGGCTGATGAGTACCAGCCCCTATTCTACCTATTACTGCTAAGGATTACTTCTTGAGGATAACCGAGGAACCGTGGCCGAAGAGGCCCTGATTGGCGGTAATGCCCACTTTGGCATTGGGCACTTGCCGATCGCCTGCTTGACCACGCAACTGCCATGTTAATTCGCAGATTTGCGCCAAGGCCTGTGCGGGTACGGCTTCGCCAAAGCAGGCTAGACCGCCGGAGCTATTTACCGGTAAGCGACCGCCGAGTTTGGTGACGCCTTCGCGAACCAGTTGGGCGGCTTCGCCGCGTGGGCATAGCATCAGGTCTTCGTACCAGTCTAATTCCAGCGCCGATGACAGATCGTAAACCTCGGCGAGGCTGACATCTTCAGGTCCAATGCCGGCTTGTTCATAGGCTTTTTTCGGCAGTGCGGCGCGAAAGCTATGCGCTTCAACACCTGCGGCTGCCGCCGAATCGGTGGCGATGTCTGGCATTTCAACCACTGAACTGGCGAAAGTTGGGGTGACGGTTGATACCGCGGCGACCCTAACGGCATTGGCTTTGCCGATACGTTTGGCGTAATCCATGCTCGATACAATCATTGCTGCGCCGCCGTCGGAGGTCGCGCAAATTTGTAACAGACGCAGAGGATCTGCAACCATGGCGGAGTTTTTAATGTCTTCCATGGTGAATTTTTTCTTGTAGCGAGCGTTGGGATTGGTAAACCCATTTTCGCTGTTTTTAATTTTCACTAGTCCAAAATCGTCTTCCGTATCGCCGTATAGATCCATGCGGCGGCGGGCATACATGGCGAAGTAAGTTGGATTGGTAATACCTAAATAGAAGCGTAACCAATCTGGGTCTTCCGGACGATAGCCCTTAGCTGGGGCTAAAAAGCCCTTTGGGGTGGTGTCTGCGCCGACGACTAAGGCAACTTCACATTCGCCCGACAGGATTTTTGCTCGTGCTGCTGCTAAGGCTTGCGAGCCTGATGCGCAGGCTGCGTAAGAGGTATTCACTTGCGCGCCTTGCCAGCCTAATGCCTGGGCAATAGTCGCACCCGCAACATAGCCTGGATAGCCGCAACGCATGGTTGCCGCGCCAGACACAAATTGCACATCTTGCCAGGGTATACCGGCGTCTTTAAGTGCTTCGCGTGCTGCATGTACGCCGTATTCGCTAAAGTTGCGGCCCCATTTACCCCATGGGTGCATGCCGACGCCCAGTACTGCAATATCTTGACTCATTCTACGTTCTCCTTGGGCGGTATTTAGCGCTGTGGCTGCCATTTCCAGGTGACTTTGATGGCATCGTCATCTTCGTGCAGGGTTTCAAGCACTAGCTCTGCGGTTTGCCCCACTTTTAATTGATCAACATCCACGCCTTTTACAACCTGACCAAGAATGATCATTTGTTCTTTTTCCAATTCAACTGCCGCAATGGTGTATGGCACAAAGGGCTCATCGGCAATAAAGGGTTCAGGCGGCTTGTAGCAGGCATTGGTATAAGACCAGATTTTGCCTTGCCGGCTGAGCTCGACCTCGCTAAATGCGGTGCTATCGCAGGCCGGATTCTTACAGTAGCTAAGTGTTTTGGGGAAATAGTATGTGCCGCATTGGTCGCAGCAGGCGCCAATAAGGTGCGGGGTGTCCGTGTTGAGTGTGAACCAGCCTTCTATGGCGGCCTGCACGGGTTTATTACTCATTGTGAATCTCCACCGAATGGACGGGCGACGCGCAGCAATGTGCTTATTAGGGCTGGGAGTCTGTCTCGTATAACCGACAAATCATCGCAAGATCAGTGACTTGGCACTATCGTCTGAATGGCTGATAGGTGGTCTGCTGCACGCTGACTGCAATTGTCACTGGGGTGAGTGAATTTGCAATTGTTGTCATCCCGCCAAGGCCTATCATTGGCCTCATAAGCATAAACAGATAAATCTAAGATTTTTAAGCCTAAATTAGGGGACGGCAATGAAAGTTGAGTTTACCGCAGCGCAGGATGCCTTGCGCAAAGAACTGCGGACCTATTTTGAAAACCTGATGACCCCAGACCTGAAGGCGGAGTGCGACGAAGCCATGGGCGAGGGCGGTGGTCCGCTATGGCGTGAAGCCCTGAAAAAAATGGGCAAGGACGGCTGGATTGGGGTTGGCTGGCCCAAGGAGCTGGGTGGTCGTGGCATGAGTCCCATCGAACAATTCATCTTTGTCGAGGAAGTCATGCGGGCAGGCTATCCCTTTCCGTTTCTTACTACTGAGTCGGTGGGGCCTCAGTTGGCCGAGCATGGCAATGAGCGTCAGAAGCGTGAGATTGTGCCGAAAATACTGGCCGGTGAATGTTTGATCGCCATCGGCTATTCAGAAGCGGGTGCGGGTACTGACCTCGCCAGTCTTAAAACTAGCGCAGTGAAAGACGGCGATGGCTGGCTGATTAATGGCCAGAAAATGTGGACTAGCTTGGCGCATTTTTGCGACTACGTTTGGCTGGCCTGCCGCACAGATCCTGACGCCGCTAAACCCCATAAAGGCATTTCTATGTTTATGGTGCCGACTAGCGATCCAGGTTGGAGTTGCAGCCCGGTTATTACCCTAGGCGAAGTGCGAACCAATGCGACCTTCTACGACAATATTCGGGTTGCCGACGACGCCATGGTTGGTGAACTCCACGGCGGTTGGAAGCTCATTACCAGTCAGCTAAACCGTGAGCGTTTAAGCTTGGTTAACTTTGGTCCCACCGCAGAAATGTTTAATAACATTGTGCGCTGGGCGCAGAAATTGGACACGGCGGATGGCGGCAAATTAATCGATGAGCCCTGGGTGCAAATTAATCTAGCCAAGGTGAGGGCTGGCGTCGAGGCCCTGAAGCTGGTTTGTTACAAGCAGGCGTGGGCAATGACCGAGGGCAATTTGGAAATGGCAGATGCTTCTGCAGCCAAAGTGTATGGCTCTGAATTTTTCATAGAAGTGTATCGCCTATTGGGTGAGGTGATTGGGGAGGCCTCCTTGATTAGTCGTAGAACCGACGGTGCAAATCCCATTGCCGCGCGAATTGAGCGGCTATACCGAACCGCATCAATCATTACCTTCGGTGGTGGTACTAACGAAATACAACGCGATATTATTTCTGCGGCGGGTTTATGGATGCCGCGCGCATCACGTTAATTCTGCGCAATAAGATATAGAGGATTAGATCATGGATTTCGGATTTTCTGAGCAGCAGCGTGACGTGCAGAATCTAGCGCGAGATATTTTGAATGACAATGTCAGCGCGGAATCATTGAGCCAGTATGACGATTATAAAGCTGAACGTTTTGATCGTGACTTGTGGAAAAAGCTCGCCCAGGCGGGACTGCTGGGCGTCGCAGTAGATGAAGAATACGGTGGCATGGGTTTTGGTTTTTTTGAGTTGGCCCTACTGCTAGAAGAAGCGGGTCGCACCATTGCGCCGCTGCCTTTAATGTCACATTTGATTTCAGCGGCACTGCCCATTCAAAAATTCGGCAGTGATGTTCAAAAACAACAATGGTTGCCCGGTGTAGTCAGCGGCGAATCTTTATTAACCGCCGCTTTAAGTGAGGCCTATAACGATGATCCGGCTCAGCCCTGGCTGACGACTGCCAAGGCTGAGGGCGACAGCCTAGTGATCAGCGGTGAGAAAACCAATGTGCCGTTTGCAAATATCGCCAACAGAATACTACTTGCAGCAAAAACCAGTGACGGCCTTGCTGTTGTTTTGCTCGACCCGAAAGCAGAGGGCGTGACCCTTAGCGCCCAGCAGGTCACTACTTATGAGCCGCAGTTTGTGCTGACTTTGGATAATGTTCGAGTGGACGCGGCTGATATTTTGGCGACAGGTGTTGATGGCCAAGCGGCGATGCAGTGGATTGCTGAATGCAGCACGGTCGCATTGTGTGCCCATCAGCTTGGCGCCAGCGATAAGGCCATGCGCATGACGGCGTCATATACCGCCGAGCGCAAGCAATTTGGCGTATTAATTTCAACCTTTCAGGCTGTGGGGCATCGCGCTGCTAACTGTTTTATCGACGTTGAATGTTTACGTTTGAATACCTATCAGGCGATTAGTCGCTTAGATGGTGGTTTGGACGCCACCAACGAAGTGCAGATCGCTAAGATATGGGCTGGTGATGTGGGCCATCGCGTTAGCTACGCGGCGCAGCATTTGCACGGTGGAGCCGGTATTGATCGAGATTACCCGCTTTGGCGCTATTGTCTTTGGTTGCGCCATAACGAAATTGCCTTGGGTAGCTCGGCAAAAACCTTGGCGAAGCTGGGTAAGCGGATTGCGGCTGGTGAGGCATTTTGTAGTTAATAGACGTGAGTATTGTTGTTAGTAAGCCGCCTTCGGGCGGCTTTTTTGTGGGCGCTAGTACGTCGGGCGTTCAGCAAAGGCTTGTATGCTAAGTAATACTCAGCCGGATTTACTTAACAGCCATAGACAATGGGTGTTAGCATCATGCGATCAATGTATTAGTTGATATCTGACTTTCTGAGTCGAATATAACAATGGGACAATAAGAATGAGTCACATACGCAGTATTGTTGCATGCCTGTTTGCCACTGGTTTTATCAGCGCTGCGGGCGCTACCGAAACCGGCAATATCATAGGCGAGGTTGGTTTTGTTGATGAGGAAACTGGCGTCACCGTCGAGTCGATTGAGCGTGGAGAAATATCGGGTGAATACCGGGTATTAATATCGCTGCCGCGTAAAGGCGACTCCCCGGCAATGGAAATTGAAGAAATATTGGTCACCGCGCCGGCATTAAAGTCAGAAGATGCCGCTCCGCCGCCACGCTATGAGTTTGTAAAAGACTATAGTGAAGATCGCTACGGATTTTATGTGTATATCGGTAAAAGCCGAGAGTGGCCCTTCCGTATTTATTTTAAAGATCATGACAGCGACCTAATTCATAATCGCTAATGTAAACTCGTTCAGCACATATTATTACAGTGTGTATTCACCGAGAATTCCTAGCTGCGTTGCATCATTAATAATGGCCGACCCCTTAGGGTTTTCCATTATCACAATTCATATCAAATGTAAGGTGTCATGGGCATGGAATGGACACGGGACCGTATTGTAGTAAGTGACGGAATTGAATTAGCCTACGAAGATATTGGCGAGCCCGACGCGCCGGTAATTTTGCTTATCATGGGTTATGCCAGTCAGTTAATAGTATGGCCGGAATCGTTTTGTCATTTGCTTGCAGAGGGCGGTTATCGCGTCATTCGTTTCGATAATCGCGACGTTGGTTTGTCCTCTAAAATAGATGACGACAGGCCGCTAAATATTATTGGCTTGCGGCTGCGCCAACAATTCAAGTTGCCATTAA
>TARA_R110001592_G_scaffold344751_1_pt1 | contig 15489 bp, 5 predicted proteins | sample TARA_R110001592 | Tara Oceans TARA_R110001592 (sample SAMEA4398387) | marine metagenome | biome: Polar Biome; feature: [SRF] surface water layer (ENVO:00010504); material: water (ENVO:00002006), including particulate matter (ENVO:01000060) such as... | depth 5 m
GCCTATAGTTGTTTTTTTTGTAGTTTTTTCTCTAGGTTTTGGATCGTCACTAGTATCTGTTGTTATTAGACCTCCAGGCGCTCCAGCGTTTTCTTCCGTTTGAGGTCCTTGTATTTCTATCTCAGTTTCCAAAACATGTGGATCACCAGCTGTGATATTGCTTTGATTTTTGATAGCTTCTTTAACCAAGCTACCACCTATTTTTCCAAGTGTTTTTGCTGCCTCACCATAAACCTGCCCTATGGTTTTCATTGTATCGGCATAGCTCTTAGACATAGCTTCAAACGTACCACTAAGATCCTTAGGTACATTGGCCATAGCTGCTCTAGTAGCTGCCGCAACTAAAGTTGCATCTGCTCCTGGGTTTAAATTTGTTCCTCCTTTTGCCATATCTATATTTGTTTAAATTCTACATCTAACATACTGTAGTCTACCATGTCGTAACCATCTTTTGTGCTAACAGCTTTTTGTGGTACTTCATTTGAAATAACGCCTTGGAATAATCCCTCGCCATATTTAGAGTCTTTATATTCGAAGCTGTATATGTTTAATCCACTAGGTGATTCACCAATTTTATTTATATTTTTCTTTAATCTTCTGTCAGAGCCAGCATATGCACTACCAGCACCTTGTAAAAGGCCGCTTGTCATTGTTGCAAACGCACCAACTTGTGAGTTAAGCATGCTTGCTTGATTTCCAAATCCAGCCATTTGATTTGCGTATGCTGATTGCACACCAGCGTTTGCACCGGCCATACCACCGTATTCCATACCTAATAAAGTAGATTGTCTACCCATTTCAGCTGATTGAAGCATAGCCTCACCACCTCTTTGTGTCATGTCTGCTTGACCAGCACCTTGTCTCTCCATTTGTTGAAGAGTCATAGCTCCTTGCCTAGACATTAAATTGTTTCTTCTTTCTTGTTGAGAGATACCAGCTGCTATTCCTTGTGTTTGTAATTGACCTTGATTTGCCATGGCTTGAGCTAGACCAGCTACACCAGAGCTACCGGCAGAACCTCTTAACGTTTGCATTATATTAGCTCTTTGCTGCTGCCCTTGCTCTTTTTGAAAGTTAGCGGCACGCATGTCAACTTGCATGTCTTCATAAAAGTTTTCCATTCCAGCAAACTGATTTTTCATGTCAGCGTAAGGATTTTTAAACTCAAATTGTCTGTACTTGTCTTTTTGCTCGTTTAAAAGCTCTCTCTGTGTAGCCTGCTCGTCGTTATATCTTTCTAGCTGCTCTTGAGTAGCCGCGAACATATCTTCGCTAAGAGCCGCTTGTTTATTTTTAGCCTTTTTTCCCATAGTTTTTATCTATTTTTTTCAAGTTGTTTGTTAGATACTTAAAAGCCTCGTATCTAGCTGGTGACATATCCCACCCTAAGTTTTTGTGTATATCTGATATATGCTTATCACCACAAACGGTGAACAATTGTAGCACGCCGTATTTTTCAGCTTCTTTTTCTACGTTAGTAATTAATTTTTCAATTAATTCTCTTCTATCTTTCTCCCTGTATTTTGGATTTGAAACCAAGTATGTTGTCCAGGCTACGGCCGGTATATCGTACGATAGTATTAGAAAAGTTGCAGCGACGGGAGTGTTGTTTTTTTCTATCATAAAACACCTCTCATTTTTTGGTAAAAAACCCCTTCTTATTGGTTCGGCCCCAAAAGAACCCCACCACCATTTCCACCAACCAGCACACGTTTCATAGTCCCCCTCTTCAAAGGACCTAAAGGTTATGTTATCGCTCATTTAATTTTATTTAAGTGTATTTATAGTCACACTTTTTGCGGTTTATTTACTACTAGCAACTATCTCCGATCCAATAGCAAAAAGCTCTGCTCTTTTTTTAGAATGGTTTTGTAAAGTTACATCTGCGTAATAACCCTTGACGCCAGATTCGTTTACTTTAATTGGTTTTGAAAATAAAAAGTATGTATTGTCATTTATAATACTAGCGTAGTTTGTCACAATGTCACCACTAGCTAGCGTCATTATTTTAAATTCATTTGCTGTTTCACCATATATACCAGTAATTAAGCCCCAAAGTACTGGCTTAGTAGTTACTCCATTTATAATTGTAGCGTAGTATAAACTATCGCCAATTTGAAGTGAGCTATTTCTTTTTTTAGTAAATGTAATCTCCATTATTTATATTTATGCTCCAGACACTCCAACTGTAATTATTTTATCTAAATCAAATAAAACATCCGTGTTAGATCCTGGGTGGTTATTTATTTTTACGTTAAAATTCATGCTAAACTGGTTATGAACACCTTTAAACGTTAATACGGTTCCTAGTTTTAAAGTCTGCGCTAATTGAACGGTTATTTCCCCATCATTATCTAGAGCCCCAGCACTAGTTAAATCAGGACAGTCTGGAGTTACAACATTAACAAGGTTGCTACTAGCGTTGTTAACGTCAAAACCAGAGTATGAAATAGTATTACCGCCAGATATTCCGTGGGTATCTTCTAGGGTTATTGTTTGTGATCCCTCTGAATTAGCTCTAACTGTTTTTGTTAAACCCGGAGCGGAAAGCTCAACATTTTTATCTAACCAAATAATATCAACACCTGTGTTTGTAAAAATGTGTTTAGAACCATAGGCTCTAAGCGTCATCGTTTCTCCATTTTCAAAAGCTACACTTTGGCTAAAAAATATAGTAACCTCGCCCAAGCCTTGTTCTATCCCCACAATATGTACTCCTTGCAATGGGTCACCAGCCTCATCAACAGGCGTTGTGGTTGCTTTATGATAAAATAACTCCATACCAACAGATATGCCATCTGCATTTGCAGCTGTAACCTCACCACTAAACACCCCGTCACCCTTGGTGTTTACAACTATAGCCTTTGTAGATTGAACATACCAAAGCTGGTCAAAAACTTCTCTTTTTAGGTCACCAGAAAAGCTATAATCAACACCCAATTTGGATGGAATATTTCCAAAAAACTTAAAACCAAATCCCCCGGCGTCTGTAGAGGCGTTGTTAATTAAAAAATTAGAAGTTAAACTTGCTCCATCACTAGCGGAGCCTGTTGAAGTGACCGTGGGTAGCGTAGAGTAATTGCTAGTGTTAACAGTAGCCGGCTTAAAAGTAATAGTGTTTTCACTAGCCTGTTTTTCTATGTTTATTGAAATTACTTTTCTATTGTTTTTAACAACAGTTCCTTTTTCCGGTAATAGCTTGATAACATAGTCACCACCTCCACTTGGAAACTGAATAGTACGCCTGTAAAAAGAAGAGTTAGGCATTGTTACTTTTAAATTATTTTTAGAAGTGTGGCCTAGTTCAAATAAATCGTTTTCAAAATTATAATACTTTGATACGCCATCTTGAATCGCTATTATGATAAACTTAGAACCAGGCTTACCTTTTACAATAAATGTTCTAGCCACAGGGTTTAAACCCATTAAAGATGTGTCAATTGATAAGTTGTTTATTTTACCCCCTGCTAACAAGTTATTTGTTCCACCCAACTCTGGATCAATTAATGTTTCTGAAAGTAATCTTTGATTTTCATATTGCATAATTTTGTCTGTATCAATTAAAGTTTAAAAAATTAAATACCTGCGTTTATATGGTTGAGGGCTGGTGACTTTAAACTACCAATACCTTGAACGCTAAATCTAGATGCGTCTAGCTCTCCAACAATACTTTGTTTTCCCTTTATATAACCAAACCACTTTCCTTCTTTTTTAATAAAATCTAGTAACTGCCCACTGTTTAGATCCGTTTTTACATCCACACATTTCCAACCGTCAATGTTAGGGTATGAACCTGTAGTGTAGTCATTTAAAGACCACGCTATAGCGTTGTTTTGATTTATTAGCTTTGGTTTTGTTAAAGCCGCTGCCCCAGGGTTGTTAACATAAGCTTGACTACCTTCATAACTTATTGTTTTAAATGTTTTTACAACATTAGGTTCTACGTTTATAACGGCTACTATTTCAGAATAATTGTACTGTGATGTTGGTAGATGATCATAAAAATGGTTGTAATTTTCAGCCTCATTATAGTTACAGTCATGCCACTGTTCGCTAGCTTTATTTAGTTTTAGTGGTTTGTAGTGTTGGTATAAAAAACCATCTTTAAGTGTAAAGTATTTTTTAGATAAACTTAAACCACTTTCTGGTGTAAAAGACTTAAAACTAGTCCAACCCTTAACGTCCTCGCTAAATGTTAGTGTCGTTTCTGGGTAAACGGGTACATCGTCTACATTGCCAGGTATTCCGTCTGGACCTGGATTCATCTCTACATCGTAAACACGTTTCATAGATATATCATCTATCCAACCCGTTAAATCTTGAGATCCACTGTTCCCATCTCTTCTGATAACTAAAGTGTCTCTAAGAGCCTCAACATTTTGAACAGCATACTCTGAATAAGCGTTATTGTTTGGCGTGCTACCATCGCCAATTCCAACTATTTTAGTTACTTTCCACCACATAAAATCTCCATTGCCGTCGTTAACAGCTGTTTTAGTGTAATTAGGATTTGTAGGGGTAGAACCTTCAGCCCCAATACCATGGTCCGTTCCGTCTCCAATATCGTTTATTCTAAAACCATATCCAGAACCGTTAAAATAGTACATATGAAACAGTCCAGCACCATTCACCGTTACAGGCGAGCCATTAACATCAATATGCTCTTGCATCCTGAAATTAAAGCTAATCTCATATTTTTCGTATCTATTTATAACTTTATCTATATATTGATTAGCGGATATCATAACATTTCCATTGCCAAAACCAGGATCAAAACTAGGACAGCTTGAAAATTGTATTCTACCATCAGCATTGGTGCCAACCTGACCGTCGGGCCAGTATATATCCCATGTTATAAATTGTTCGGATGTAGAGTCGAAACCATCAAAATCCCAAGAACCAACTTGACCTCCAGAAAATATTGTATCTGTTTGAGTTAAATACACTTCGGATATACCACAAGAAAGAGGTGTTGCTGTGGCGCCAGACGCGTTGTAAAAACCGATTGCATTAGATATGCCAATATCGTCTGCAGTGTCTATTGTACCATCAGCACCAACACCAAAAGCATCAAACAAAGCACCATACTCGTCAAAAAATGTAGAGGCATAAGTGCTAGAATCTTTTTCTATACTCCAATTATTGTTTTTTGCTCCAGTCATGTCAAAGTTGATCTTGTAGCTTCCCTCGTGCTCTATATGTGCTAATAAACCGGTAAATTCGTTGTATGCTAAATTAGTGTTTGTTACATCTCCATAAGTACCCGTAACCTTAACGCCAAGCTTGCCACTAAAAAAGTTAGTTTTTGGGTTTTTATTTACTTTAAACTTAAGTACCCAACCACTACCAACGTTTGTTATTTCTTTACCAGGTGCAAATACTTGATTCCACCAACCCTCCTCAGTACCCGAAGTACCGTTTAAATAGTTGTCTGCTGGCTTACACTCATCATAACAAAGCATTCCATTACTGTAGTATAGCTTTGATTCCGTAAACGCGTTTATTTGCAAGTGTTTACTAGGATTTGAAGACGTAAGGTATCTATTCCAATCTGTCGAGCCGCCAGTATTGTTTACGTATGAAACTTTCTTACAAATAACTTTGTTTATGCGTAGTTCATCGTTTCTCCAACCATAAAACCTTAATTGAATTCTATCAAGGTAAGAACTTGTAACCGCCTTGCTATCAGATTCTAGTTTAAATACGGTTCTAAAAACCCATTTATCATCACCATATCTAGTTCTAAACGTTGGCACGCAACCGGCATGACGATCAGTTCCACTTCCCCAGTTATATCCTACACCTCCAATTTCGCTATAATTAATATTAGCAGCTAAAGTATCGGTTCCAACACCTCTAACCTGAATAGTACCAGCTCCAGTCATTATTGATGGTGGTGTTCCACCGTTATAATTATAAACAGCGTTTGAGGTATTGTGGAAATCATCATTCAACTCAACATCTACCATGTACCATTTGCCAACTTGAAGCTCATCACCAGCACTCAGTTGGAATATTTGTTGGCTAGCGGTATTTACCCCAGGAGCTGAGGTTGTTAAAGTTTCCCAGTAGTCAGCCACAAAGTCAGTGTGTGTTTGGGTTGTTGGCGTTGTGCTGTTAGCGTTTGGTGATGGAGTTGCAGGGGCAAGTGGAGCATAATATGTGTCTCCGTTAGCATCATTTAAGTCTTTACTAAAATAACTACCAGCGTTACCATGATTACCTTCTTGAGGAGTTTGGTCGGCAGGAGCAGATCCTTTTTTAAACCAAGTCACCTCAGTGTTTGTTAAAATACCAGTACTAGGATCCATTCTAAAAGCAGAATCAGCAATAGCTGCTCTATTGTTACCAAAGTAAGCGGCTGTCTGCGTATTGTAAATATTTTCATGCGTACCAAAAGAAACTCCATCTTGCCAGTTAAACCCAGAGTGCAAAACTTCAACAAAGGCATCGACGTGATAATCAGGTATATTATCTTGAGGGTATATCACCCCACCAGGATAAGTGTTGTTCCAAGCATCAATAGCATTTTGGTTTAAAACCCACTCTCCTTGAGCATTTTCTGCTCCACCAGCGTTTGTTATCTGGGCTTCAGTTAAATTCTCAACAACACCAGTTGTTAAAGGATCATCATAATATGCAGTGGCTATACCGGGATTATATGCAATAAATTCTTGCCCTGCCTGATATGGCGTTTCTGCTACTTCCTGTACAAAATCTGTGTGTGGAGCCACTACACCAAAGGCTTTTTTAATTTTTAAATTATTTACCTGCCATAACTGCTGTCTAAGAGGGTAAATCATGTTGCTACTATTGTTAAACTCTTCAATGTTCATGTAAGAGGCTCCCGACTGCGTATAACCAGATGATGCAGCACTTTTAGCATTGCTTATTCTTATTCTAAGATCATCTACGACTTGTACCTCTTCAATACCATCACCGCTACCCGTGTATGCGCCTGAAGAATTTTGCTGGTTGGGGTCTCTAAATTTAACGCACATTCCGATTATAATTTTCACGGCTCCAGCCTGTGACGTCTGATTATGTTGTAAAGGAGAGGAAGTTGCACCGGCAAAATTAGAGCCTACGCTTGTATCAAGAAACGTAGAGCGGTAACTATTACTTGGCATTGCCTTCACTTGAGACCAACTTACGTCACTAGGTAAATTAGTTGCATTACTCGTGTATTGGAAGCTAGCATTTTCTCCTACAAAATCCCCACCTAAGTTACCATATGTAGTGCCTCCCGCGTATCCTTGTATGTATTCATAATCATTTTGAGTTCCTTGCAAAGCTTGGAATGTTGTAGTGATTACAAGCACATTTGAGTTGAGTGGGGATGAACCATCATATAGTTCTATTCTTGGTTTTATATAGTTGTATCCCCAAGCTTCTCTATTTTGACCACCACTAGTAAAAGAGTATCCGTCTAAGGTTATAAATGCGGTTAACTCAACCTGTATAAACACCTCATCGCCATTAAAGAAAGAACTGTGATAAAGTCCTTGCTGGTGAGGGGAAAATATATTCGCATTAGTAGCGTATGTTCCATTTATACCAGCTGATGGATTGTTACTTGTACCACCAACTCCTAAAAACTCAACATAAGAATTTGAGGGGTTTGGCCTGTCAAAAGTTATTGCTTTATTAGTATAGCTTCCTTGGCCACCAGATTTTGCTTTAGTTACACATTGGGAAATTTTAGGAATCAACGACGATGTATAACTGTTAAGGCCACTTGGTGAAAGACCATAAAATATTTCCTTTGAAACCGTTGGATTAAGGTCTGAACCCCAAGATCCAAATGGGCATACTAAAGCCCCGCTTAAATTTGCTCCGTTTATTTCTCTATAAACTCTACTCACTACCTGACCATCAAAATAATCGTTTGGGGAAGTGGATCCACTGGTCCAAATATTACTGCTCCAAGCTTCAAAATCTGGATCGTACCACCAACCATCATCATTTCCTGGGGTGAAATCGTAAACAGCCTGTGCAAAATTAACCCCTGCAGTCCCAGCAACAAATGCTTGCTCTTGAATGAAAGCCTGTCCTGCCTGATACCCAACTTGTTCAGAAAATACGAAAGTAGCTATGTTAGGTGATGGTGTTGGCGTGGATGGAGTTAATGCTGTTTGAAAATGACCCACAGGTATTTCTGGGTGATTCGTAACTGTTACACTATGCTTGAACGTTGGAGCCACAGCATCGTAATAAGAGTTGATTGAGTCGTTAAAATTGTATGCATCACTTGTTTCAATACTAGCGCTTTCCCAAGAGTGTAAGTATGCGCTACCCGATATAGGATCACCGCCAGCTACGGAGCTTAAAACCGAAGCATCTATAGCTTCACTTTCAGCGCCTAGATTAAAATATGTGTTAAATATTATGTTTTCAGTATAGGTGTTAGATAGTGTTATATTATAGTTTTCTTTATAACTATCATAAGTACCTATTAAAGAAGTGTGCTTAGATAAATTATCTCTAAACCAATCATGCATACCGGCTTTAGAGATAGGTGTTAAACCATCTTTAGATAATCTAAGAATAGCACCTCTTTGCTTGTCTGTAAAATAAGCTCTATAAGATTCAGACGCAAACGATTCTGGGTTTTTTGATATACCATATTCACCTTGAAATGGAACTGCTTGCCCTAAAAAGTTTTGATTAGATGTTAATTGCGCATTTCCATCAGCGTTAAATACCGCATCTTTATTTGCTAATATTCTAAGTACTTTATCTTCACAAAAAGCAATTAAATCAGTATCTCTACTAAATAGTTTTTGTATACCGCCATAGGTAGGGTTTAAATCTTTAGTTATTTTCTCCGCCATTATAAACTGATTTAAATCGTTTATACCAGAGTTAGAATTATATAAGCCAGAGTATATCAAGCCATGCTTACGATGCTCTTCTTCATATGTTTCTTGAACTGTTGTGGAAGCCTTAACGCCGTTTACTATAAACATGTTGTTAAAGCCATCTTTTATTCTATTTGACTCTAAACCGTTTCCAAAAGAAAAACAATTATACCAAGCCAAGCCAACTTGTATTTTTTCACTTATATTTTGTTTAAAGACAAAGTCTGTTTTATAACCATTTATAGTAGTGGTTAGTTGCTGTAAACCAGCATTAGCAACGGTATAACTACCGTCTCTTCTAATAAATTTAAACTTAACGTTGGAATAATCAATTTCCTCACCACCACCACCTCTATCAAAACCTGGCTCTAAAAGAGCAGTATTACCATTCCACTCCACTAAACGAACATCATTATAATCCTGGTTGTATGGAGGGTTTATCATTTCTACTAAACAGCCTTTTGGAGCAAATAATTCATTTGTATGTCTGTTTATTCTAACAGGTATATTGTTACTAGCCTCGTAATATATATCTAAATCAACATCTTGTTTTTTAGGTGATAATTCCCATATCGCTGGAAATTTACTTAAATCTTTTAACACAATATCTTGCACAGGGTCTAAGAACTCTATTTGCGTAAAATTATCAGAGTCTAAATCCGCGGACATACCATCAGCGCTATTCGTGGTAGAGTTTAGCGGATTACCCATAATAGAATTACTGCTGACTGGGTTTTTATCTAATTCAATTACATAGCAAACTCTTCTGTTGTGGGCAGATCCAAAATCTACAATTTTCTTTTTAAAATTTTCTTGCTGAGTATTTCCGTAAGTAGTAGCCGCGGTATCAACCATGGTGGTTGTGTGGTCTCCGTCTGCATCAACGCCATTCAACCAAATTAAAGCCATGTCTTCAACGCTATTATAAGCGTCATGTGCTGCGCTCGGGTCATTCCACACGTAACCATCAAGAGCTGTTATAAATTGATTGTGAGGAGTTCTCCAAGAAGTGTGATTATAAAGTTTTTTTATGTGAACCTTTTTGATAGTATAAACAGCATCATCAAGCTCAGCTGTCGTGAGCGTTGCTCCTGACGCTTTGTGATTAAATCTAAATTTTGATCCTGGGAACAAGTTTCTTATAAAATCCCGTATTCTATTTTCCGGATCATTTTCGGAGTTAAAAGTAGGATCCCATTGCCTTTCGTGTAATTCTCTATAATCTAAGTTATAACCAAAGCCAGAGCCAGGTCCAGGCGGCGTGCTATACACCTGATGATCGTTAGTGTCTCCAGCTGCATAGTTTCCTTCCATAGCTAAATGAAAGTGCTTATTTACATCATCACCATCGCTACCAAACTTTTGGCCTATAGATGTACCCGTAAAAACACCACCACCCCATATGCCTTGAAGGTTGTCCATCCACGTGTCTTTACCATACAGTGTTGGCTCATCAAAATGCCAATTATTGTCGTGTAAATCCTTACCAGGCGCAAAGAAAGATAAGTGCATGAAATGCTTGTCAATTTCTTCACCAGTACTAGAGTATGTTTTAGTGTCCTCACCGTTACCAAACTCAGTGCCATTCATACCACTCACCCACCTTCTAGGGCCAGTAACATGATACTCATTGGTTGTTACTAAACCCTCTAAACCATTGATATGATTCTCGGCTTTTGTTAGGTTACCACTACTAGTTTGGGGGTAATTTACTCTTCTAACATTTTGTGAAACACCAACCCAACCATCTATTTGTAACCCAACGTTACCAATAATATCACCACTAACATCCTCACTATCATCGTAGTAAAACCAATTTTCGTTTTGATCAAATAAGTTAGATGTTGATATAACACTAGAGGGGTTATCTTCGGTAAAATAAGAACCTTCGTTGCCTTCCACTTCAACTTCGTTTTCAGTAACTTCTGAAAACCATTTTTTTAATGGTGGATAGCTCCAAGCCCTATTTAAATTTAATCCAATAATTGGTTGGTTAGGGTTAAACGTAGCTCCAGCCCAGGTTACACAATTATACTTTGCGTAATCACTTTCGTCACTTTGTCCAGAGGCCATGTGCATTGCGTCTACAAACCATCTTGGCTTGCCAGTTAGCCCTGCTAATATATTCTCCCACATTTCATGCCAATCGGTCATTCTAGCAGTACCTCCAGTTGCGTTTTGGTTTGTATTACCACCACCATCCTGTTGGATATTATTATTGTTAGAGTGGCCAGTAGTATCACCAAAGTAATTATTGTTACCATATGGTTGCCCACTTTGATAGGCAAATGGGTTTGAATTATGGCTTTGAGTGGTTCCATTGGTATCATCTCTCCAATACCAAACCCCCTGGTCGGCTACTACTTCAAACTTATCTAAGTTGCTTAACTCATTACCAGTTTCTACTATGCTTGTTATTTGGTTCTTTGATATTTTTACAAAAAATTGCCCTGAGAAATTTTCATCTTCTTTAGCAACTCGTTTTTCTACTTGAACAATTAAATCTTCATGAACGTGAGATTCGTTTTGAGAGTCTACTGCGTTTCCGTCAACATGAGCTATATTAGCATCTTTTTCAGTTATATTCCTATTTAGCTTTAACACGTAACCACTTGCACCTTTCCAGCCGCCAGAAACCTTATACTTAGAGGAAGACGCTCCACCATCCCTTGACCAGGATACGTAAAGGTTTTCAGGTGTTGGCGCATCACTAGTGCCTGCAGTACCCACAATCAACTGAGCCCTGTACTCACCACCACTATTCCAAGCACTAATATCAATAATAATAGTATCTTGTAGTTTATCTGGTCTTTGGCTTCCGTAAGAAAAAAGCTTGTCATAATTAGCTGAATCAACAGTCATCGGGTTGCTTGAGTCATTTTTCCAAGTACCCAAGTTAACCAACTCATACTTTATAGCGTCGGGAGCTTCGTCTTTAATATCAATAACAGTAAACTTGTTTTCAAAGCTAATCTGCTTCTCACCAACTCCAATTTTCTTTTTTAATATTATAGAATCGTCTTTTGTTATTTTGTTTCTGTCAGAAGAAGGAAAAGACATCCACAAGTGCCCTTCTGAGTTATCTAATTCATACGTACTCTTACCCGTCCAAGCACGCTCCATTGCTAGGTTGTAATACTCACCACTATTTTCTTTTATAAAAAACTTTATTGAATCAACCCAATCTGGAAAATTACTTTCAACACTAGCAATTATTTGGTTTGATTTACTAGCGTTTTTTAAACCATCATTTTCTGCCCAAGGAATATTGACCGCACCACCACTAGACGTAAAGACGGGTGTTTCTCTTCCAAACTCATCACAGTATATAACCCCTAGCTGATAATTTCTTTGGGATTTTACCGATGGCAAGCCTCCAACGTCAAAAGAACTTGTAGTTTTCTTTCTATCACTGTAATCTACAAAAACTTTTGGTTTAGATCCTATTGTGTAGTTTTGCAGGTAATTACCATAAACAATTCTACTACCACTAACCTCTTGTGCTAAGGCTTTTCTAGGAACATTGTCCCAAGGTCTAAGTAATTGATTGGCTGGCAGGGCGGCATAAATATTTTCATTTTTAACAGTATATCTACCTGAGTTATAGCCACCATCAGCAGCTGGAGCAAAAACTTTAGGGTAATAAATGTTACTACTATACCTGTACATACCACCAACAAATGCTTGACCAAACTCATGGTTAAAAGCAGAGGCGTGCCACTCAAAATCAGTATGTTTAACGGTACCTATAGAATATATAACTGGTGAATCTTCTTTTTTATATAACAAGTCTACCCCAACAACATCTTCTGGTGTGTCTATAGTTATAAAATCCATTAAATCTACAGAGTGAATAGCGTTAACCATCGCTTTGTTTTTAGGATCTTTTATATCGTATATATCATCTTTACTGTGTAAAACACTACCGTCTGCTGATTTATCTGTGTTCTGTGTATATTGAGCGTTGAATACAGGCTCTGTAAAAGGAGCAAAAGCAGAAAACTCTCCATCTGCATATTTATATCTATAAGAAAACCTTGGGAACTGCTCTTCAAATAAATTTGGTTTTTTGTTTGTTGATTGCGTTTGTTCTTTGTAGTTTATTTTTATAGAAGGAGCTTTTAAAGGTTTAGGCTTTATAACTGTTATATGTTTTTCTTCTATATCTAGCTTTGTATTTTCAGCAAAAATAACATCTCCAACTTTAAAGTCTTTTTCAGTAGATTCTTGGCCATCACCTGGATAATATCGCATGTTCAAACCATGTTTACTATCAAAAGCTTGCATAACATAACCGCCCAAGAGTTCCCCGTCCCTATAATGCCTTGCTTTGAATTGGTACCCAAACATAGGTAAAGCAGCTATATTACCAGTACTTGACACTCCATTAGCATCAAACGAATTTGAAGAAGTATTATCTATAATAGCACTTGAATAATTACCATCTTTAATATTTCCATAATCATCCAAAAAAATGTTGAAATCAACGCCCATCGCAGCGGCTAATCTTCTTCTTTCATAAGCTGTGTACATTCCAATTTTAGATCTTTTTTCTATAGGTAAAAGCGGTGGATGAAGCTCTGGACTACCACTTGGAGAATCAAAATCTGGAGTAGTGTACTCTACGGCAATTCCCGTAAAACTATTGTTACTAAAATTTATTTGAGTGTGGGTGTTTATATTTGGCGTTCCTTCTTTACATCTTTTTATATTTATTTTTTTTGGCTCACCCTTATTGTCTGACCAAAATAATAAATTATCAATAATATTAATACCTGTTATTGTGTTTCCAAAAAACTTTAAAACAGATTTTTGAGTACCTCCTTTTAAATCTACTAATACAGGCGAAGCTATATCATTATCTATATCATACTCTAATATTACATCTTTTTCGTATTTAGATATAAACCAGTATAGCTTGTTATTTTTTTCGTCAGCAATACTACCAACACACTTAAAGCCCTCTCCAACTACTTGCTCAACTCTTTTGTTTCCAAGAATATTTTGAACAGTGCCAACTTCAGAGCCTTCAGAAGTAGAGACCTCAACGTTTAAGGCGTGTCGGTACTCTCCGTTTGGCACTAATCTTTCGTCAAGATCTTTGTTCATTTTACCCGCAGTAAAATTATGTCTAACTTCTGGCATACTTATTAATGTTTTATTTGTTTCGATTTACCTCTTAAAATTTGAGTAAGCTCATCTAATTTAACACTTGATAACCTTAGTTTTGCCTGTCTAACTGCTGCAAATTTTTCTTTTTTAAACCTTGGCGCTAACTGTTGACCGTAAGATGATGTAGATATAATTGCGTGTGCTATACACTTATACATTGCTTCTTCAGCAAGCTTGTGGACCTGCATCTCACCGTCCGTACCAAGACTATCACTTATGTAATCTAAGATCACAGTTTTTCCAGCAATATTAGAGCTAAAATTAATTTTTCCAAACCTTTCATCTAAATAAAAAGATCCGTTAACTTGAGCATGTTGTGGGTCTAAACCGTACCTACTTCCTTCCATAGGCCAGTAAGTCTCGTCTTGGTAGTCGTCACTGTTGTTTTCCGATGGATTTACAGACTTATAATTTGTAAAGGCATTAGAGTTTCTGTCCGCATTGGAGTGTGTAAGGTTGGGGTTGTTTTCGCCCACCGTTAGTGTTACCGAATCTATTTTGTTTTTTGATGGGGTATTATTAGTAGATGCATTTGGCGCCCACTGTTTAGGTGTATTATCCGGATCGCCAGTGACAGGATCAACATCGTTCTCATTTGTCCAAACTGCAAGTTCTACTGCTGCTTGATTCCAAGGGGCTTGACTTTGTATGTAAACCCACACTTCATCTAAAGCAGTGACATCTATATCCTCAAGTTCTTTAGTTTGAACTGAACCATCATTCCACTCTAAATACCCTAAATCTAAGTATTCTGCATACTGGTTTGGTGATGGGTTTTTAAGATGAGCTGTATTTGATTTATCAGCGCTAACTAATAAACCACTAGCACCTTGTGATGGCCAACCTACTGATGGGTTTGTAGTCGTAAGGCCTATTCTAACAATTCCAAAGTCACAAAGCACGACTCCACTAGTATCTAAAATTTTGGCTGCTGACTGGCCATTTGCAGATAAATTCATAGTGTGCACGGTTGAAACGTCTATGCGTTGCCACGCTCCGTATGCTCCACCGGTATTTCCATGGTAAGCGCCTCTCCATAACCCGGCAAACTCAAGCTCTGAACCAACTACTCCAATAGTGTCATTAATATAGTCTGGATTTGGATAATTTCCACCTGCGTTAATTAAACCATCCCAGGCACCAGATTTTCGCCCGCCAGTTGAAACAAGCCAATCTACACCTAGGGGCTGGTCAAAATCCCCGTTTATAATATTGACGTATTGATCTTCAAAAAAATAATCACCGTTTTCTTCTTGTTTTATAGAAAATGGATTTGAAGTAGAGTTTGTTTTAATTAAAGGGTGTTTTATACCAGCTGAATCTACCGTGCTAATTTTAGTGTAATTAACGTAGTCTTGGGGTAGTATCATGGTTAGTGTTGGTGGTAAAATTATTTCTTGGGCTTTTATAGATTTAAAAGTATCAAAAGATAATTCCGCTAAAGCTCTTTGCGCAT
>TARA_R110001592_G_scaffold32216_4_pt1 | contig 15485 bp, 14 predicted proteins | sample TARA_R110001592 | Tara Oceans TARA_R110001592 (sample SAMEA4398387) | marine metagenome | biome: Polar Biome; feature: [SRF] surface water layer (ENVO:00010504); material: water (ENVO:00002006), including particulate matter (ENVO:01000060) such as... | depth 5 m
TAATACCCCATTTTTTATAGGTGTTAATGGCCCAATCATGGGCAGTTTTCATTTCGGGGGTTCCTACCAACCTAGGTCCGTTAAGATCCATTAACTCGTAAGCTAGTTGTTCAAGCTGTGAATTTCCATTGCCTTCTTTTTCAATGGCCTCAATAATATCTTTTTGGGTTTGTGCATTAACAACAGCGTTGCATAGTAATAGCGTTACGGCTAAAAGTGATCGTAGTTTTTTCATTAGAATGTGTTCTTTGGTTTGATTTAACTAAAATAGTGATAATAACAGGAAAGATGGTGTTTAGAAATTCTTAGATTTTTGTAAAAATTCCACCAAATTTTTATTGATCAGATAATTCCATCCGGCTTCGCCACTTTCTCTTTTAAACTCAGGAATATCTTTAGGGTAAGGCATAAGAACTCGACTTTCTAGTTTTAAGTGTGTGGTGTTATTTTCGGTGGACAACTGAAAGATTGATAAGCCTTCGCCAGAATATTCTTCAAACTTCCAAGTATAGGAGATTTTTTTAAATGGAATTACCTCGGTGATTTTCCAAATATGGGTAAATATTCGCTCTCCACTTTTCACTTCAAATTTGGTTTCAAAGCCTTCTTCAGGTTTAAAATCTGGTATATTTTCAAAGTACCATTTACGCATTTGGGTGACGTTAGTCAATGCTTCCCAGGCCTTATCTATAGTGGTGTTTAGGTTAATTTCAATTCGTATGGGTTCTTGGTTATCCATTTAGTCAAGATTTTTATCTAACGCCAAAATAGTTTTCAATAACACATTGGCGCCGTTTGCCATATCGGAAGCGGAAGTAAATTCTTTTGGAGAATGACTAATGCCACCTCTGCTTGGAACGAATATCATTCCCGTCGGAGCAATAAGTGCCATGTCTTGAGCATCATGGCCCGCGCCACTCGGCATCGTCTTATAACTTAGTCCAAGTGAATTGATGCTTTTTTCTATTTCCTTCTGAATAGATGTGTCCATTATTGCTGGGTCAGCCGTTGTGTCTAAAGCAGTAAGCTTAATTTCAACCCCCGATGCTTTACTAATTTCTGTAGCGCGTTTTTCAATTTCTTGATAGACCTTTTCAATAACTTCAGATGAAAGGTCTCGTATTTCTAAACTTGTAACAACCTTACCGGGTATTACATTTGGCGCACCTGGTTCAGCAGATATTCTTCCGACAGTGGCAACTTGCGCACCCTCAAAACTAGTCGCTACTTCGTTTGCTTCGATGATAAATTTTGCTGCTGCCAATAAAGCATCTTGTCTCGAATTCATGGGTGTCGTGCCCGCATGATTTGCAAAACCATTGAATTCAACATTCCACCATTTTAGACCTACGATACCTTCTACAATACCAATGTTAAGATTCTCTTTTTCTAATATACCACCTTGCTCAATATGTAATTCTAAAAAAGCGGCAACGGCCCCTTTTTTTCGAGCAACTTCTGCAAGTCTGGTAGTATCACCACCTAATCGCATCATACCTTCACCAATGGAATACCCTGTGGAGTTTTTAACAGCAAAGGCAGTTTCTTTCAATTGACCTGCAATTGCTCTACTACCTACAACGCCACCTTCTTCATTTGAAAAAATTATGATTTCTAATGGATGCTTTGTTTTAACATTATTTTCATCAAGCACCTTAAGAACTTCTAAGGTAGCCATGCTTCCAACACAGCCATCGTAATTTCCGCCATGCGGAACACGATCTATATGTGATCCAAATGAAATAGGTTTTTTTGTTTTGTCTGTTCCTTTTCGAATACCAATTACATTTCCTGCGAAATCGATATGGGTCTCTATACTCATTTCTTTTAATTGTGAGATTACCCATTGTTGAGCAGCAATATCTGCATCACTGAAAGCTACTCGTTCTGTTTCTCCATTTTCTTGTATGCCAAATTGGGCTAGTTCGGTTATTCTTTTTTCTAAACGGTCTTGGTTAACCGTAAGTTGAGCATATAGATCTATCATTGGACTAATGAGTACAACTATAAGGAGTAGTTTTTTGTAATTTTTCATAGTATTCTAGTTAGTGCTCAATTCATTTCTATTGTAAATACAATTAGCCATAGGTTGCTTATCCGCTAAAATCGCAAAGGTGTTTTCAACGGTCATAGTGCACATTTTTGTATAGGTGGTTTTTGTTAAACTGCCCAAATGCGCCGTAATTAATACATTATCTAATTGTAGAAGTGGGTCATTTTTTTTTGGTGGTTCTTGTGCTAATACATCTGCAGCAAAACCTGCTATTTTTTTATGCTGTAAAGCGCTGAATAATTCCTTTTGGTCAATAATACCACCTCTTGCTGTGTTGACTAATAAAGCATTAGATTTCATTTTTGAAAATGCACTGGCATTCAATAAATTTTCAGTCTGTGATGTTAAAGGAAGATGCAGGCTAATACTATCAGAAGTGCTTACAAGGGTGTCAAAATCTAAAAATGGGTAGGGGACTTCTTCTTTTTTGGCGCTCCAATACACAACTTTCATTTCTAAAGCTGTTGCAATTTTCGCCACTTTTTTACCAATATTCCCCATACCGATAATGCCCAAGGTTTTACCATGACTTTCATCACCAACATACGTGCCTCTATCGGCCCATCTATTTTCTTTAACCATCGTAATGGCGTTATATAGATTGCGTTGTAGCATTAATAAAAGTGCGATGGTATGCTCTGCAATGGTGTCTGCGTTAGAATTAGGGGCATTTACTACTTTGATATTTCTTTTGGTAGCTTCAGATATATCAATATTATCTAACCCTACGCCACATCTTGAAATTACTTTTAGATTGGTTAGTTTACTCATTAAATCGGCGCGCACCTGACCTTTGCCTCGTGTAATAATAGCATCGATTCTTTCAGTTGAAATATGATGCTGAAGCGTTGTTTCATCAAAACCTTTCAATATTCGAATATTCTCCGCGGCTTCCAGTAATAGCATTGCTTCATCGGCAATGGTTTCCAACAAGAGGATATTTTTATTCATCTGATTTATGGTAAAGGGTAGCGTCTTTAGATTTGTACCCACGGAAATCATTTCTTCCGGATACATAAATTCCTTCTTTGAACAGTTCGTCTTCAAATATTTTTGGATTAATGTAATCACCTGGCACAGAAGATAATTCGACTAAATTTCCTGATGGGTCACGAACAAACATTTGAATAGCACCATCAGGTAATTGACGAACTTTACCCCATGGTTTAATATCAATAACACCAAGTTCCTTCATCCGAAAGAATATAGTATTAATATCATCTACTTGTACGCAAATATGACCTCTAAACGAATAGGAGTCTTCCCATTCCGTTAAATGTAATTGCTGTTCTTCATTAAATTTAAAAAATGCCGTTGGGTAATCGAATAGAAATGCCGGAATAGCTTCTAAGCCCAATTCTTCTTCATAAAATTTACAGGCTTCTTCTAAATTGCTAACTACTAGTGCAACATGGTTTATATGTACTGCCTTTGCCATAATTTATTGTTTAAAGTCTTTTACAAAATCCCAATTTGGGGTAAGCCCTAAGCCAGGTTTATCAGGAGCTATGAGCATTCCTTCCTTATCTACGGTTATATTTTCTTCTACCAAATCATACATCATTGGGTTGCCACCTAATGAGAATTCAATAACGTTTGCAGATGGTGATGCAAAAGCTACAGATAGCCCCGCCATAAAGGAAAAGGCAGATCCCCAACAATGAGGAGCCAGTTCTAATTGATACGTGTGTGCCAATTGCGATACACGCATGGCCTCGGTGATACCTCCTATAATTGCACAATCTGGTTGTAATACATCTAATGCTCTTTCTGTAATTAAATCTCGTACATCAAAAGCTGTGTATTCGCTTTCTCCTGCGGCAATGGGGATAAATGTGTTGGCCCTCACCTCAGCAGTGCCTATTTTGTTATCGGGGCTTATAGGTTCTTCAAACCAGTATAAATTACAATCTTCAACGCCTTTGGTAAATTGTTTGGCTTCAGGCACGCTAAAAGTACCGTGGGCATCGGTCATTAATTTTATATGGTCAGGCAAAGCTTCTCGTGCTGCTTTTACCCGCTTAATGCTTTCAGCAACGGTTTGGTCCATAATACCAACGCGCATTTTAACACCACTGAATCCTTTTGATGTATAGCCTAATAATTGTTCACCAATAGCATCTACTTTTGCCCATCCGCCACTAGCATAAGCGGGCATTTTATCACGACAACTTCCACCTAGTAATTCAACTACAGGTGCACCTAAGGCTTTCCCTTTAATATCCCATAAAGCAGTATCGATACCGCTCATGGCAGAAATAGTTAATCCTCTTCTCCCTAAAATCGGAAATTTTCGACCACGAGAAAGTGAGTAGTGGTCTCTTGTTCCATTATAAATATGTTCCCAAATACGAGATATGTTACGGGCGTCTTTACCTATTAACTGTGGCTTCAATTCATTTTCGATGCAACTAACGATAGAAGCACATGAACCCGATGATCCTACGGCTGCTTTTGCTTCTCCAAAACCTTGAAGTCCGGTATCTGTTGTAACTACGACCAAGGTCATGTCAAAATTTGTTAGTAACCCATAATCGGAAAAATGCTGTTTCTCCTTTGGGATAGGACAGCGTAACCAGAACGCTTCTATATTGTTAATTTTCATTAGATAAGTGCTTTTAAGGTATCGATTGATTTTTTGGTCAGCATAGTGTAAAACTCATCGGTAACGGCAGAACTACCATGGTCTTCCAAGAATTTTTTTTGTTCAGCAGTTAGACCCTCAGGGTTGGTTTCAATCGAATTCGGATACGGATTTGCAGGTGTACGGTCTAATGGAGAACAAAATTCTACTGAGAGTACCTTGTCGTATTCTATTTCTTTTAAGGTGCTGATTATTTTTGGCCAGTTGAGGTGGCCCATGCCTGGTGCCATGCGGTTATTATCAGCTACATGGAAATTCACCAAGCGCTTGCCAACTTTTTTCATGGTATCGAACATGTTTTTCTCCTCCAAGTTCATATGAAACGTATCTAGACACACTCCGCAGTTCGAGCCAACAGCTTCTGCCAATGCCAAAGCTTGTTCGCCTCGGTTGATGAAATACGTTTCAAAACGGTTAATGGGTTCAATACCAATTTTTAGTCCGTGGTCTTCCGTGTACTTATAAATTTCTTGTATGCCTTCAACCGCCCATTGCCATTCTTCATCTGGCCTTGCATCAGGTACAATTTTACCAACCGTGCCAGGAACCAATGAAATAACAGAGCCCCCTAATTCATACACCATTTTAGCAACGTCTTTTACGTATTGTACTGACATTTTACGTTGAGCAGGATCTTTGGCCAATAAATTTCGCTGCTCAAGCATAAGTGTAACAGAGCCCCAGCATTTAATACCGTAAGTATCTAAAAGTAATTGTGCTTTTTTTGTGTCGTAACTTTCTGGTGCGCCTTGTATTTCTAGATAGTTGTAATCTAATTTATTAATTCTATTGAGGGTATGCTCCAAAGATTCTGCACGCATCCAATTATGTATGGCTAATTCCATTCGTGAGTTTTACTATTTATAGTTTTATCCGACAAAGTCAATTTTTCTGTGCGAACCATCACAGAATGGTTTGTTTTCAGAAACGCCACAACGGCAAAAACCGGTAGTACCCTCTTTTGTGACTATTTCTCCTGATGCTAATTGTATTTCTAAATTGCCTTTAACTTTTAAAGGTCCGTTGTTGGCTACAATAATTTGAGTAGCGTTAGTTTTATTGACTTCTTTTTCTTCCATAATTTCGTTTTTCATGTAATAGGTTAATGCTCCAGATGGGCATTCATTAATTTGTTTTATTAAGGCGGATGAGGTTGTGGTATCCGGAGTAATCCAAGGTTTCTCGTTTGGCTTATAAACTTCCGGAAGCATATGTACACAAACTTTTGCGTGGATACATTTTTTTGGTTTCCAAACTATGACAAGTTCTCCGTTTGAGTATTCTTTAGTTATTTCTTTCTCCATGATTTATTACTTGAGGTTAATTCCTTCAATTGCTTTCGGTTCTTTGGTGTGGGTTAAATATATTTTGTTCTGAGCCTTAATTTATTTAATATAAACAATTGAGTCATCGAAAATTACTTCATATGTTTTTATGATGGATTATCAATCAAAATCAAATTTATTGAGCTTAAAAATTTAGAAGTTTTAAGGTAGGAAAAAAATGCTTCTTTTGATAGTTAAGGGTATATCGAATTGTTAAATAGTATCAATTAGTCTTTATGTGACTGGGAATTAAGTCTATTTTCTAATACGACATGCAGATTGTATATTTATTGCTGCTAAAGATTGATTAAAATAAAAGCTTTAATTGATAAAAATGATGAAGAAGGAATTGAATATTAAGGAATGGAATAGAGCTGACCATTTCAATTTTTTTTCACAATTCGACGAGCCATTTTTTGGTATCACGGTAAAAGTTAATTGTTCTAAAGCATATGAGTTTGCTAAAAAAACGGGCAACTCCTTTTTCTTAATTTACCTTCATAGGACATTAAAGGCCGCTAACAAGATTGATTCTTTTAAATATAGAATTGAAGAGGGTAAAGTGTTTGAATATGATTACGTTCACTCCTCGCCAACTATTGGTAGAAAAAATGGTACGTTCGGCTTTTCCTATATTGAATATAGAGACGCTTTTAATGATTTTAAAGATGCGGCAAATATCGAAATTGATAGGGTAGAACAGTCGAAAGGTCTGGTGATGCCAACATGTGGAATTAATGTAATACATTGTTCTAGTATGCCATGGCTCGATTTTACATCGGTTTCTCATGCACGTCATTTTAAATTTGAAGATAGCTGTCCTAAGATATCTTTCGGTAAAATGACTGGGGAAAAAGAGCATAGAACAATGCCTGTATCTATACATGTGCATCATGCTTTAATGGATGGGTATGAAGTAGGTTTGTTTGTAAAAGAGCTTCAGCGGTTAATGTCTATGGAAAATGTGGTTTAGTTAATAGGGGAATGCCCTAAAAATCTATTATTTTTTATAGCAATCTTTTTATATTTAATCTAATGACAAACTTAGAAGAACAACTTAAAAACCCGGTGTGGTATTCCTTAAACGAAACTCACAAAAAATTTATTGAAGAATTTAACGAAGTTCAATTTTACAACTCAGAGGTTTGCACCTTTGGTTCTTTCTTTGATGAAACTAAAACAGCTGAAGCTTCAAATCGATATCTGAAAACTACGGATCATTTCTTTTTTGTTTCAGAGAATCAAACACCTATAATAGACGATGACAAAGTCTTCTTAGAAAAGAAAATTGATGGATGTCAGATGGTTTTAAATAAGCTAACAGACGTTCAAATATCCGAAGACATTGTGCTTTTAGGGCGTGAATTTATAGATGAGATTTATGATTTAATTTGGTTGGTTATGCCTGGTTATTATAGAAAGAGAACTTATGAAATGGGTAACTATTTTGGCATATTTAAGGAGGGTAAATTAGTATCAATAACCGGTCAGCGAATGCAAACGAATCAGTTTATAGAAGTAAGTGCCGTTGTAACGCACCCTGATTATACGAGAAAAGGGCTAGCAAAACAGCTAATCGCACATACTACAAAAGAAATTTTAAAAGAAAATAAGAAACCTATTTTACACACAAACAAAGGAAACCCAGCAATAGCTCTTTACGAGAAACTAGGTTTTGAATTAACAAGAGATATGAATTGGTGGTTGTATCGTAAAAAATAAGATGACCAATTCTATAGCGGGTTTTTGGGGAAACGGAGAGTGAAGAAACTATTAATGAATTTCAAAAAATAACAATTTTTATTATCAAATAATTAAGTTTAAATAAAGGATTATTAATGTTATCGAATTCTGCTTTAATTAGCCAAGTGAAAACTTATTATAATACAGCATGTTCAACCGAAGGGATACCCATTTTGGCGAAACTAAAGATAAAGGTACAGCCAAAAGAAGAATCCGATTCAACACGAATACTTCCACCGTTTTTTTCTATTATTTTTTTAACCGTTGCTAGCCCAATTCCATTTCCTGTATTTCCGAATTTGTCAATTTTGTCTAACGTTTTGAAAATCTGAAATATTTTGCTTTGATCTTCCTTGGCGATACCAGGGCCATTGTCTTTTAAGTGAAATTCATAATTATCGGTATCCTCATTCACCTCTAATTCTATTTCGACTATCTTTTTGTCATTATATTTTATAGCATTACTTACTAAATTTATTAGGATTTGATTAATGGCGGTTCGGTTTATGATAATGTTGTTAAGTTCTGATTTTAAAACAAATGACAAGGAATTGTCAAAAGAAAAAAGGCCATTTATGTCTTTACATAATTCTTTTAGATTTACGTTAGATTTTTGCTGCATTAAAGCATCACACTTGCTATATTCCATCAACCCATCGATTAGGCCACTTAGGTTTTTTGATGCGCTATTAATGTAGTTCAACATTTTATTGCCATCAACATCCATGGTGCCGCCATAATAGTCAATAAGCAATTCAGAAGTACTCAAAATATTATTCAAAGGAGATTTAAGGTCATGGGCTGCTATATAGGCAAATTGCTCTAAATCATTGTTTTTTTCATTGAGCTTTTCTAATGACCTTTTTAACAAGTCATTGGTCTTTCTTAAGTTTAATAGATTCATAACCTGCCCACCAAGAGCCTTTAGGGCTTGTATTTGGGTTTGACTTAGTAACTTAGGTTTATTATCAATAACACATAAGGTTCCTAAAGGAAGTCCTTCATCACTTAGAAGAGGAACCCCGGCATAGAAAATCACTTTTGTTTCACCTGTAACTAAAGGGTTGTTATGAAAACGTTTATCTGTTCTGGTATCTTGTATTATAAAAATATCATCCTCTTGGTTAATGGCATGTCCACAAAAGGCATATTCCTTAGGTGTTTGTGAGGCGTCTATACCGTGGTGTGATTTAAACCATTGGCGCTTGTCATCTATTAAACTCACAAGTGATATGGGAGTTCCACATATTTCGGAGGCGATTTTAGTTAGATTATCATAATCTTTTTCTGGGAGCGAATCCAAAATGGAATAGGAGTGTAAGGAGTTTAAACGCTCCTTTTCATTAAAATGATTTTTTGGGGGAATCATAATTAGATTATTTTACATTGTAAACGTAAATGTAAGATTAATATTACACATAATATAACATACTTCTTTAAAATTTAGTGTTCTTAGTTTAGTTAAACTTCTTGTATTGAGAGATATACATTCAAGTTCTCAAAAAATGGATGTTTAAATCTATTTAATCATTCTTGGTTATTTATGTATACTATAACGTTACTATTTTTATTGAATTTAGCCAAGAAGGAATAATATATAACCTGTTGATATAGTGAAATATATAAGTTTTCAAACGACTGTAAACGATTACAAACGATAGTAAGTGTTTAGCGACCGAATAGTATTTGGAAGCTGTTCTAGGTTTGCAGTGTCGAGTCAAGGAGGCTTGATAGAAAAACTGTTTAACGATAAAATTATTTAAAATGAACGCATTAAAAAACAAAGTACAGTTAATTGGAAACTTAGGGCAAGACCCAGAAATTGTAAATCTAGAAGGAGGTACTAAATTGGCAAAATTTTCAATTGCCACTACCGATAGTTTTAAAAATGCCAAAGGCGAAAAAGTAGATGATACGCAATGGCATAATATTGTAGCCTGGGGAAAGACTGCCGAGATTGTCGAGAATTATTTAACGAAAGGTAAGCAAGTAGCCATTGAAGGTAAACTAACGCATCGCTCTTATGAAACTAAAGAAGGTGAAAAGAGATATATTACTGAGATTAGATGTAATGAGTTGTTGATGTTGGGGAAGTAATTACATTTTTAAAGTCCTTCGACTGCGCTCAAGATATCATTCTACAAAGTAAATTATTAGGTGATTATGACACTCTTAAAGGTGTTCAATATCTATAATCTTATTTGAAAAAGATGAAATTGAATTATTAACGTGAGTCTGAGCGTAGTCTAAGTCCTTATTGGAATTTAAACTTCCTATTTTTGCACCATATGACATCAACAGCACAAGAACTACTTCCTTTATTAAAAACTCATTTTGGATATGATTCCTTTAAGCCAAATCAATTATCGATAATTGAAGATGCTTTAAATAAAAAAGATGTGTTGGCAATTATGCCAACTGGAGGGGGAAAATCACTCTGTTATCAATTAACCGCCTTAGCGTTAGAAGGTACGGCTATTGTAATTTCACCATTGATTGCCTTAATGAAAGATCAGGTTGATGTGTTGCAGGCGAACGGCATTGCTGCTGCATATTACAATAGTTCTCAGTCAGAAGAAACCAGACAGGAAATTTTAGAGCAATTGGAAAATGGTGAATTGAAATTGTTTTATGTTGCTCCAGAAAGCTTGGGTTTTTTTGATTCTGTCTTAGAAAACCTGGCGATTAGTTTATTTGCAGTAGATGAAGCACATTGTATTTCTTCTTGGGGTCATGATTTTAGACCTGCCTACACACAGTTGGGAAGCTTAAAAAAACGGTTTCCAAATATACCTGTAATGGCACTTACGGCAACGGCTGATAGAACTACACAAGATGATATTGCCGATCAATTGAAGATTCCAAATGCAGAGCGACATTTAGCTTCTTTCAATAGGCCTAATTTATATTTGGATGTAAAACCTGCTCAAGACAGAATTAAGCATATACTCGATTTTTTAGATGACCGTCCCAATGAAAGCGGAATTATCTATTGTTTAAGTAGAAAAAGTACTGAGGCTATTGCTCAAAAATTGCAAAAGGCTGGCTTTAAAGCAAAGGCCTATCATGCAGGTATGTCGTCTGACGAACGGTCTAAGGTACAAGAAGAATTTATTACGGATAGCGTTCCCATCATTGTAGCAACAATTGCTTTTGGTATGGGAATAGATAAGAGTAATGTACGTTGGGTAATTCATTATAACCTTCCCAAGAATATAGAAGGATACTATCAAGAAATAGGCCGTGGTGGTCGAGACGGACTCTCGGCTCATGCCTTGCTTTTTTACAGTTTTGCTGATGTAGCTCAGTTACGCCGATTTATCACACAAAGTGAAAATGCTGATGTAGAGTACGCCAAATTAGAACGGATGCAGCAATTTGCAGAGGCATTGAGTTGCCGCCGAATAGCATTGTTAAACTATTTTGGAGAGCAAGTAACCAAAGGATGTGGAAATTGCGATATCTGTGCGAGTCCACCAGCATATTTTGATGCTACCTTATTAGCACAGAAAGTATGCTCTGGCGTTGCCCGATTACGAGAGCGTGAACCAATGGGGATGGTTATCGATGTTTTACGGGGAGCACAGAATGCCCAAGTTCTAGAACGAGGATATCAGAATATTAAAACCTATGGCGCTATTAAAGATGTTTCGTGGCAAGACTTGCAGCAGTACGTGATTCAATTATTGAATCAAGGCGTGTTGGATATTAATTTTAGGGAAGGTGCACGATTGGGCTTAACACCATTAGCCAAAGAGGTGCTATTTTCTAATAAAAAGATACAATTAGCAGTATTGCAAACCGAAAAGGAGAAGAAGAAAAGTACAGCAAAAGCAAAAACGCTAAAAACGGGACTTTTCGAAAAGCTTCGCCTTTTAAGACAGCGAATTGCCGAGAATCAAGGTGTGCCAGCTTATGTTGTTTTTGGTGATGCCAGTTTAAAAGATATGGAACTCAAAATGCCGAAAAATGAAAAAGAATTTATGGAGGTGTCTGGTGTTGGGCAAGCAAAATTAGAAAAATATGCGGATGTATTTATTAAGGAAATCGCTGCATATGCGCCAATTAAAAAAACAAAGAAATCAAAAAAAGCAACACATGAGCAAACCTTTGATTTATTCTCTGATGGGTTAACAGTAACGGAAATTGCAACTGTAAGAAACCTTTCAGAAAATACAATCTATGGTCATCTCATGAAAAAACATGCTGAGGGTGAGGAGCTAGATTTGAGTCAATTCGTAAGTGCTAATGAAGTATCAAAAATTGAAAATGCAAAATCGGAGTTAACTGAAGCTACAGGTTTAAAAGACTATTTCGAATTCTTTGAAGAGCAAATGCCGTATTGGAAAATTAAGTTAGGGTTGTATTTGTTAGATTCTTAAAGCCCTCAATCATCGATACTAGAAAAAAGCATTTGTTTAAACTTCCAACCAGTACTATCATCAACAGGGCCTTGGGTTTGCTTCATTAAAATTCCGATTACTTTTTCTTTTGGGTCTGCGAAATATTGGGTATTAAAATATCCTCCCCATTCAAATGTGCCTTCACTTCCAAGGCCACCAGAAATTTCTCCTTTTTCATTTACGACTGAAAATGCTAGTCCGTGGTGTTTAGGTCCATCCCATATAGCTCCAATTTGATTCCCCAAAATACTTCTTACCGTAGTTCTACTTAATAAACGAACCCCGTTTAATTCACCTTCGTTTAAATACATCTGTAAAAATGTGGCATAATCTTTTGCAGTGCTAGAAAGACCTGCACCACCAGAAAAGAATGTCTTTGCTCCTTTTATAGGATAATCAGTATCATAAAACGTGACTGGGTATTTTATCCACTTTTCATTTTCCTTTTTCTGGACCGCTACCAATCTATTATAGTTTTCTTTTGGTTGGTAAAACCAAGTATCTTTCATATTAAGAGGTTCGAAAATTCTAGTTTTTAGAAATTCATCAAAGGGAATGCCAGAAACAACTTCGATAAAATAGCCTAAAACATCAAGACCTTCACTATAGGTAAACGCTTCTCCAGGTTCATGATGTAATGGTAACTTTGCCAGTTTTTTTACGCTTTCGGCAATCGTAATTTTTTCTGTTGTAAATAAATCTGTGATTCCTGCTTTTGCATAAATCTTCTTGAAACGTTCATCCCCATCAATTACCCCGTAACCAATACCTGAAGTATGGGTCAACAAATCTCTTATGGTGATTTGATTTTCTGCAGGTTTGGTAGTGTAAGTACCATCTGCTTCATTATAGGTATCTAATATTTGCGCCTCACTGAACTCAGGAATGTATTTAGAAATATTGTCGTCTAACTGAAACTTGCCTTCTTCCCAAAGCATCATAACTGCGGTTGAGGTAATTGCTTTTGTTTGAGATGCAATACGGAAAACACCATCTTTTTCCATCGAAATTTTGGCTCCATTATTTGCCATTCCATACGCCTTGTGAAAAACAATTTTACCATTTCTCGCTATTAGCGCTACAGCACCAGGAATATTACCCTTAGTCACTTCTTCTGAAATCATGGCGTCTATTTTTGAAAGACGCTCTGTTGACATGCCAACATCTTTTGCATCTGCTTCAGCCAGTACTGGAGATTTTAAAGTGGACGGTGTTTGGGATATAGAAATAATCGTAAATAGAAGACAAAATAAACGGATTATTGATTTCATTAGTTTGGTTTTCAGGTGTTATACTAATGTACTAAAAATAAAGAGATTGCGCCAACCTGAATGTATTCGCATGCGCTTCAACAATAATTTTAATATCTTTTGAATAACCACCACCCATACTACATTGCACTGGGATTTTTAAATTTCGACACGTCTCAAGAACAAACTGGTCTCGAAGTTTACAGCCTTCTAATGATAGCCCGAGAGTACCTAGTTTATCACTTTCAAGAACATCGACACCGCTGAGGTAAAAGATAAAATCTGGTTGAACAGTATCGATTAATTTAGGTAGGTTCTCTTTTAGAATGGAGAGATACGATTTATCATCGGTGCCTTTAGGTAATGAAATGTCTAAATCTGATTGTTCTTTTTTAAACGGATAATTTGCTTCTCCATGCATTGAAAAAGTGAAAACAGAAGTGTCATTTTGAAAGATTTCTGCTGTACCATTACCCTGGTGAACATCTAAATCTACAATGAGTAGTTTCTTTGCTAGCCCTTTATTCAATAGATATTTTGCGCCAATAGCTTGGTCGTTTAACATACAAAATGCTTCCCCATGATTACTATATGCATGGTGAGTACCACCAGCTATATTCATTGAAATTCCATATTGAAGCGCGAAATCACAGCCTTTTAGGGTACCGTCTGCAATAATACGTTCTCGCTCTACCAAATCTTCAGATATTGGAAAACCGATTTTACGAGACATTTTTGCTGAAATCATCATATTCAACAAATCGTAAAAATATTCAGGATCGTGAACGGCTACAATATGTTTATCATTCGGAATTTCAGGTTCGAAAAAATTAGATTCCGTACACGTACCTTCATGTATTAATTGCTGGGGCAGAAGCTCATATTTAATCATAGGAAAACGATGACCTTCTGGCAATGGATGTTTATAAATTGGATGGTAGGCTATTTTAAGCATCAGCTGAACTATTTGTGCAGCTTTAGTTGAATACGCTTTCTAGGTACATCGACTTCTAAAACCTTTACTATTATTTGCTGATGCAAATGAACATGTTCATTTACATCTTTAACAAATGAATCTGAAAGATTAGAAACGTGAATCAGTCCGCTTTCTTTGATGCCTATATCTACAAAACAACCGAAATTAGTAATGTTGTTTACGATACCAGGTAGTAATTGACCACTATGCAAATCGGTAATTGATTTAATATTTTGGTCGAATGTAAAGACTTTTGCTTTTTCCCGTCTGTCTAGCCCTGGTTTTTCAAGCTCTGAACGTATATCTTCTAATGTTGGTAGACCTACAGTTTCATTACAATATTTAGAAAGTTCAATTTCTTTAAGTAAAGTCTTATTGCCAATTAAAGAAAAAATTTCAGTGCCTTTATCTTTGGCCATTTGCTTAACTATAGCATAGCTTTCTGGATGTACGGCAGAATCATCTAACGGATTTTCAGCATCTTTAATTCGTAAAAATGCAGCGCCTTGTTCAAAGGCTTTGCCGCCTAAACGAGGAACATCCATAATTTCCTTCCTGCTTTTAAACGCGCCTTTTTCTTTTCTTTGATTAACAATATTTTCGGCTAATTTTGGTCCAATACCAGAAACATAACTCAATAAAGGAACGCTTGCTGTATTGATATTCACACCAACAGAATTCACACAACTTTCAACTACGATATCTAATGAAGTTTTCAGTTTTGTCTGATCTACATCATGCTGATACTGACCAACACCAATTGATTTTGGGTCTATTTTCACTAATTCTGCTAGTGGGTCTGCCAAACGCCTTCCTATAGAAACTGCACCACGAACGGTTACATCGAAGTTCGGGAATTCATCACGAGCAATCTTAGATGCCGAGTAAATAGATGCCCCAGCTTCACTTACTATAAAAACTTCAAGCGGATTATTAAAAATTACTTTTTTGACAAGATGTTCAGTCTCTCTAGATGCTGTGCCATTACCTATAGCTATTGCCTCAATTTTGTACGCATTTACCAAGGAACTTAGCTTTTTAATAGCTCCACTTACATCATTTTGAGGTGCATGGGGATAAATATTTTCATT
>TARA_R110001592_G_scaffold83859_1_pt1 | contig 15478 bp, 21 predicted proteins | sample TARA_R110001592 | Tara Oceans TARA_R110001592 (sample SAMEA4398387) | marine metagenome | biome: Polar Biome; feature: [SRF] surface water layer (ENVO:00010504); material: water (ENVO:00002006), including particulate matter (ENVO:01000060) such as... | depth 5 m
AAGATACACCTAAATACTTAAAGTATAAAAACCCATATGGGAAACTACCTAAATAGGAGAGATAGATGACAGCAATTAGAAAACGAGTACCTGAAATGAGTTTTCCAATTCGAGTGGAGACTGATACGAGTCCAGGCTGGGAGTGGGATTCGTTGACTTATGATCAGGCTTTTAAGGGCAAGAAAGTATTAGTATTTTCTTTACCTGGTGCGTACACACCAACATGTACAAATAACCAACTACCCGGCTTTGAAGCAATGTATGACAAGTTCAAGGATGAAGGTATCGACGAGATATATTGTTGTGCTGTGAACGACACGTTCGTAATGAATTCATGGCTCAGAGACTGCGGTGTTAGTAAAGTAAAAGCAATGCCGGATGGTACTGGCAAGTTTACAAGACAGATGGGATTTCTTGTAGACAAGAGTGTCATAGGATTTGGTTTGAGAAGTTGGAGATATGCAATGATTGTTAATGACGGGAACATAGAAGTAATTTTTGAAGAGCCTGGCTATAGCGATGAGTGTGCAGAAGACCCATATCAAATCAGCAGTCCACAAACTGTATTAACGTTTATTCAATCAGGTACATTACCAAGTATAGACGACTAACGACAAAGGGCGGCCTTAACGCCCTTATTTTTTTAACTCTACCTAATAAATATTAGCATGTCCACGAAACACATTAAAGATGTGTTATTTGTTGTGCAGGCCAGAGTGTCTAGCCAACGAGTACCACGTAAAATGATCAGACCATTTGGTCGAACTAGTTTGCTTAACATCTGCTTGAAAAAAATTGTTGAGTCAAATATTCCTAATGAAAATTTTATTCTAAGTGCAAACGAGATACAACTAAAACGCCTTGCAGAGCATCACGGCTTGAATGTATATGACAGAAGTGTTAAGAGTGCTAACGAAGAAAAAGACTTAATGTCATTATACGAATGGCATGACAAGTATCCGGAATACAAATATATTGTGTTAATAAATGCATGTAATCTATTTTTAAGTGTAGATACAATAAATGATTTTATAGATACATATCTTAACTCTCCTAATGATGGACTATTTGCTGTAACAAATAAAAAGAATTACTTTTGGAATAGCGACGGAGATTTAATTACACCATGGCCTGAAGGCTATGAACTGATGAATACAAAAGCAGTACAACCTACATATGAAGCATCTCATTGTTTGTATGCTAGTAGGTTAGACTTAATAAGCAAAGGAAACTTTATGGGCGAAGCACCTTTTACAAAAGATGCACCTGAAGTATATGTAATGGATGAGTTTGAAAGTTTAGATGTAGATTACGAATGGCAATTTAATTTGTACACTTCTTATTGGGAGAAACTAAATGGTTAAAGTTATAGCAGAAATAGGAATCAATCATAATGGAGACCTAGACTTATGTAAGGAGATGATACTAGCGGCCAAAGAAGCAGGAGCAACTAGTGTAAAGTTTCAAAAGCGAGACCCAGATGTATGTGTACCAGAACACCAAAAAAGTGTGTCTAGAGAAACACCATGGGGCACAATGACATACTTAGAGTACAAGCACAAGATAGAGTTTGGTAAAACTGAATATGATGAAATAAATCGCTACTGTAAAGAAATAGACATAGAGTGGTTTTTGAGTATATGGGATATTAATAGTTTACATTTTGCATTACTATACGGCAACAGGCTAGTAAAAATACCAAGTGCATTAGCAACTGATACAGAATTAGTTAGACGTGCAAAAAATAATTTTGATAATGTAATTGTTAGTGTAGGCATGTGTACCTTTAAAGAAATTGCTGACATGGTTAAACTATTCGACGATACTAAAAACTTAATATTATTTTATGCCGTTAGTGCCTACCCGGCACCATTAGACCAACTTAACTTAGATACAATAGATTTATATAAAAATTTTAAGTACCCATTAGGATACAGCAGTCATGACATAGGTGTTTATCCTGCGGCGGCAACAGTACTTAAAGGAGTTAAGTATATTGAAAAACATTTTACAACTGATAAAACATTATATGGCACAGACCAATCAGCAAGTATGGAGCCAGACGAATTAAAAGAACTAGTGGAACAAGTTCGTTTACTAGAACAATCACTAGGTTTTAGATTTGATGTATTACCATGTGAAGAGGAAAATAGAAAGAAACTAAGACCATGAAAGTAGCATATTGTTTAACAGGATTAATAGACAGTGAGGTTTTAACAGCACACGGCCTTGACGAGTTACAATCAGAACAACACATAGATTTCTTTTGCCATACATGGGAAGACGAGAAGAACCCAGGTAAAGATATAATTAATAATTATAACTTTGTTAATACCAGCACATCAACTTATGCCGAATACGAAGAACATATTATGTCATTGCCAGAAGCAGATGAACTATATGAACTGTCAGGCTCTGGAAAAGAAAAACGTCACTTCTTTAGAACACACCTTGCACAATTCTACAGCACAATTAAATGTGTAAGCATGGCATTGTCACATGACGATTACGATATAATTATTAAAGCAAGATCTAATATACGTTTTGAAAAAAGTTTATGTAATTTATTAAGCGAAAATATTGCAAACAATATACAACCAATACTAGAAAGAGAACCAAGTAGTTGGAATCATTTTCAAAGACCAGGTGCTGATGACAGACCGGATACAAAGTGGGAACACTGGCCTAGTTGTACAAATGATGTTGATGTTGTTTTTGCTCCTGCGTTTACATTTCCTATTTGGAATTATCAAGCACCGTTCTTAGATACAATTTTTGCAATGGAAAATAACTTTGCAAAGAAACATATTTTACATACAGACTTCTTGTCAAACATAATGAACACATTTATTGACTTTGCAACTAATCACGATTCGTTAGCCATGGAAGCCGACAAGGTATGGTTTAAGTACTTAATGGATAATCGTGTTGCAATATTTGGTTTTCCTCTTGCCACATGGATGACTAGGGAACGAAAGATTATCATATGATTGCTATATGGGGATCAGGCTCTGCTGGTAACAGATACAAAACTATAGTAGAAAGTCTAGGTCATACTGCCGTAATGTTAAAACGAAAACCCAATGGTGACAGTTTTGATTTTAGTACTCTAGACTTATCCAATATAGAAGCGGCAATTATCTGCACACCTACTAGCCAACATAAAGAACAAGCAATGTTATTTTTACAAAATAGTATTCCAGTGCTATGCGAAAAGCCAATAGCACACACATACAAAGACGGCAGAGAACTTATCGAGTGTGCAACAAACAATGATACAAAATTCAAAGTAGGATATAATCAAAGATTTTATAGTGCCTACAAAAAGTTTCGAGATCCCCAATGGGGCAAACCTATCTATGCTGAAAGCAATTGGAGTGAACTAGTTTCCGGGTGGCATCCACGCGAAGACTATAGAGAATCATATGCTGTTAGGCCGGACTTAGGTGGTGGTGTACCTTTAACATTAAGTCATGATTTTGACTGGTGGACAGGTCTTTTTGGTGACTTAAACGTTTTAAGTGTACACCATTCCTCTGGGGCTCTTGATCTAGATATACCTACGTCATATGATATTATATTAGAAAATAGTAACTCCTCGTTGCAGATCAAGATGCACTTGGATTATGAAGGCGACGAAAGATATTACTTAGTTGAGTACGAGCACGGCATATTAAGATACGAGCCAAAAGAAGCAAGTCTAACATTTAATGATGAAGAAATTCAGTTAGATGACTCATATGCTACAGAAAGATTCAATTCTTTTGTAAATACGTTTAAAGAGTTTGAAAATGAAATAGGCACACCTTCATATTTAACAGATTGGGAATTAGGATTAACAGCATTAGAAATTGCTGACACAGTAGAGAATTGGTAATGAAAGTATTAGTATTAGGCAATGGTATAATAGGCAAGCAAGTACAAGTGGCGGCTAGTTCAATGGGTTATGATGTTGCTACAGTTGATATTAAAGACGCAACTTATAATGTAGACTTACGCAGTCAAAACGAATATGCTGATGTGTTAGTTGACTTTCAACCTACTGTTATATTTAATACAGCAGGCAAGGATCAAAAGTTAGGGGATAATGCAAGTCCATTGCACTCAATGGATGATAAAGAATGGCAAGACTTATTTGGACATAACACTGACTTACTATTCAACGTTGCTAGAACATCATTAGGATATTTTATGAATACAAAATTAGATTATAAAAAACTAGTATTCACACCCAGCACATATAGTTTTGTTGCACCCAATCCAAACTTTTATGATAAGGACTTTGTAAAAAGTTTTGGGTATGTTGGTTCGCAATCAGTATACGTTAACCTTGTGCAATATGTTGCTACTAATTATGCAAAGCATAATATCACATGCAACGGTTTAGTTCCGCACTTAGTAATGGAAGAGTCAAAAGATATAGACACAACTTATTCTCCATTAGGCAGAACATGTAATCCAAATGAATTACAACCTGTATTAAGAATGTTAATAGACAAAGATAACTCATACATGACAGGCGAATTTATAAAAGTAAATGGCGGATGGTTATGCTAGATATAATCAAAGAAGCAATTACTCCAGCAAAATCTCAACAGCCATATAAAAATATTATTCTATGGTCAACAGATCATATAGTTGCAGAAGCATTTTATAAAAATATGTTACAAGAGCAATTAGGGTTTGAATGGGCCGGGCAACTTCAAGTAGACTTACATAACATGCCCATATGGCAACAATGGGTAGCCATACAACAAAGGTCCCCATGGTGTTTATCATTAACGCCAGATGAACTATTCTTAAGTGAATATCAAAATTACGAATACGGTGTTAGCGATAATATGATGGCAACACACCAGCAACAAATTATACATTGGATAGCAACTAAGCAAATAGTAACTGTACAGTTAGGGGACTCACCTGAACTTAGCAGATTACAATTAGAAGTTATAATCAAACATGAGTAGCAAGGACTTAGTAGCAATTGACTTTGAAATAGCAAGTACTTGCAATGCAGTATGTCCTATTTGTATACGACGTAAGCATGGACAACTAACTGAGTTTGCACAACAATACACAACAGCAAAAGAAGTAAAACGTATATTAAGTGATACTGTGGAACAACTACAGCACATACAGTTCTGTGGTAACTATGGCGACCCAATGACCAATCCTGAGATACTAGACATCTGTGAATGGATCAGAAGCAACAATGAACATGTTAGTATGCGTATTAGCACTAACGGTGGCATAGGTAGTCCTAAACATTATAAGAGACTGGGACAATTAGGCGTACATTTAATATGGGGCATTGATGGTGCTAGTAAAGAAATAAATGCACTACACAGAGTTAGAGTAGACTACAACAAGGTTATTCGTAACATGGACGAATACATAAGCGACATCAAGGACGGAACATATCACGAGTGGCAATACATTGTGTGGCAAGAGAACGCACATGAATTAGAGGATGCTGTTAAAGTTGCATACGAAAAAGGCATTAAAGTTTTTTATATAAGGCGACCTAATGGCGCTGACTGGGGTCCAGTACATGTATACGACTTCCAAGGTGAGCACACTCACTTGTTACATGGACCACTAGAAACAGATTTACTGGATACACACTGGGAACTTAAAACACAATACCCAGAGTTGTTACAACGCATACAAACACAAAATGTATTTGTAACGCCTGTACGCAAAGCAGAAGCAGTAGTGGCTCCTAAAATATCAGGAATACCTTTCCCTCACAATGCACCTTACAGTGAATTATTAGGAGAAGGCGAACAGGCTCTTGTTGACTCTATAACTGATCAAACATGTTTTAGTAAAAACTTTCACAAGCCGGATGACTTAACAGAAAATAAACATTATGTGTTTATAGGTTTTGACAATTATGTATATCCATGTTGTATGATAGGCAGTAATGTTGCACAGGCGAAAGGTATCATTTTTGAAGGTGGCCCAATCAATTCTATATTAAATAAAATAAATAGTGTTGGAGAAAAGGCATTCAGTGTAGAGAGTAATACACTTAAACAAGTTCTTGATAGTGGAGTATTAAATACAACATACTTTGATAACTTACAAGATAATGCAGATGCCTTTTGCAAACTCACATGTGGTAAATGTGATAGTAACAAATACAAGGTAGTTTAATGAACGAATTAAGAGCAAGAGATTTTATAAATTGGGATAACTTAACAAATTGTGAAGTACATACATATCCTTATACATATATCGAAGTAGACTTAATACAACCAGAGTTCTGTAAATTAATATACAACGAACTTAAACCAGGTTTCTGGGATGGCTTTAATAGTGACAGTGATGAATTTAATTCTGCCTTTCCTGTGTTTGCTACAGGATGCATGAACGATTCATATGCAGGTGACATGCAAGATGCACTTAACACATGGGACCACTGGAACGAGTGGCACATAGAAAAGTTTGGTGCTGACTTAGGCTTATCACATGCGACGTGGCCAAAGTTTGGTTACCAAGGTGCTAATCCAGACTTCTCATTTAGTCCTCACACTGATAATATCAAAGATACAAACGTATTCTCTAAAGGCTTAATATACATTCACGAGTCAGTAGGTACTAAAATGTTTGAAAGCGAATTAGTAACGCACAAGACTTTTACAGATCAACACGGCATAGAAGTAACTAACCCATTGCCGGAACCATATTACGATGCAACTACTGAATACAAAACATCTAACGGTATTGGTAAACTGTTTATGTTTAAGTGCGATGAAAGGAGTTTCCACGGCACAGATTTTTCATCACTCGATTACGAGTCAAGAAGAGTACTGCTCGCCGGCACATTCAAATAAATAATTTGTATGAAAATTAGACTAATATGGAAATTTATTCCTATACCCATTTTTATAACCAACTGGATGCCTGAAAGATTCGCAGGATACCATGTAGTTGATATCGTGTTAATAAGACCCGAATACGCAGATGATGAAGGACTTATACAGCATGAACTAACACATGTTAAGCAAAATATAAGAACGTTAGGCTGGTCAGGTATAAGACAAATTTGGAATAAAAACCACAAATTAAATAGAGAATGCGAAGCATACTCAGTACAACTTACACATGTAAATCCAAAAGATTATGAAATGTTAAAAACAAGATTTGTTAATTTCATGTACAGTAAATATAACTTAGGCATGAGCAAGAACTTCATAAGAAGAAGGTTCGAAGAGTATATAGGTCGGCAGGCGTAGACTCCGGCTCCGCTTAAAAGATTTTTTAACTCCTCGATTGGATAAAGGACATTATAATGGCAAGCAAACTATGGATCATAGGCGATAGTTTCTGGACTAGATGCTATCAACGAGACACCAAAACCCGTGTATACAATGCTTCATGGGTAGACACCTTTGCAACTGAATGTGAACTGAATTTCGACTGGAGCAACAGTTGGACTATGTCTGGGGCAAGTAATGACTGGAATCTATATGGTTTAGACTGTGTTATGCGTAATCCACAGTTTAACTGTGACACAGATACTATACTGTTTGGCATAACCACAGTGGACCGTTGGGTAACATCAGGTAGGACAGACACACAGTTTGAAGTAGAGCATGGCGAACGTAATCGCATGGATCATAAAATACACATAACCAACAGAGACATGATGTTGATGTTAGCAGAAAACCGTGAACAGTTATATGCAGAAGCAAATAATTATAATTGGGAATTGCCATTACTGCACTCAGCACTAGACTATGACATATTAAATTACGATCATGCATGGCATCACTGGCGTCATTGCAGTCACATAGATAACTGTGTGGCCAATGCAAAACATCGTGGTGTAAACATCATACTACATCGTGGGTGTTTGAATTGGTGGGACGTGTGGACTCAAGCAACCAGTTCACAGTTACAAGATTTTGTTGAACCGCTGAGCGATCCACTGTATGATTGGCAAAACACAGAACTGTGGGACATGCCGAGTTTCACTGTGGGTATTACCCATCATGAGGATATATACAAGTACAGCAATCACATGAGCCCAGCAGGAGCAAAAACATATGGTAAAGCATTCGCAACATGGTGGAACAGCAGATGACCAGAACAGTTAATCACGACAGTCAAAAACTAGACAACGTAGTAATAAAGACTGCCAAAGGTCAGGAATACTCTGTTGGTGAAATCAAACACTCCAATAGGATACAGAAAAGCACAACTCCCAAACACGACTTATCTTGGTATATCAAATGGACTGCAAGTTGTTTTATACTGGCAAGCATGAGTATGCGTGGTATAGATGGCTTACAGTTAATAGACTTATCACTAAGTCTTATAGGTGTAACTGGTTGGATGATTGTTGGCATACTGTGGAAGGATCGTGCTCTTATGTTATTAAACGGTGTAGGCATTATGTTGTTTACTAGAACACTATTCCAAGACTATATAGGTCCACTACTGTGAGCGATAAGAGTTTTAAAGATCAAGTCAAGAGTTTAGACACTACCAGCAGAGCAGGACAACTTGCACGTGATCTCAACATAGAGCGTCATAGGCTCAAAGAAGAACTTGCAGAAGCACAAGAGCAAGTAGATATATTTGCACCCAGTACACCCACAGGCGGTGTTGACAGTATTGTCAAATGGGTAGCAACTGTTCTTGCTGTTATAGGTGTGTTCTTGATAAGTGCTGGTTTAGGCACACTGGGTCAAGTATCGTATGCCTGTTCGGCAATAGCATGGGTATACGTTGGGCATTGTTGGAATGACAAAGCAATTATGATTGGTAGTGCTATAACTGGCACCGCAGTAATGATGAACTTGGTTGAACTGCTTATTGCTTTTTGAGCCAGTGCTTTTTACTGTTACTGTCGTGTAACTCGTGTTGCCCTATATAACTTACTTCAGAGAATCGATTGATTGCATTGCTGTGTATGTATTCTGCTAATTGGTCTGTCATCATTTCAGTTGGTATATAGTCTTCGCTGAGTAACCCTAAGCCAACAAGTCTGTCATATTCTCGGCGTTTACGCATCATCATTTCAATCACAGTTACTTCACCGGGCTCTATGTCGCTGTTTACCAGTATGCGGTCTGGGTCATGTGAAAACGGTGTTGCCATATATGCTTCTTCTACCATGGCACACCAACTGGGTATAATGCTGGGTGAGTACTGATCTTCGTGAAACTCTATTATGCTGTTCATAATTTTAGCACTGATGTCAGTGCTACCACCCACAATAAACCAACCCATTTTATGCTCGTTTGCATCGTGTGTGCTGTTAGGTAACAGTCGTTTGGTCAATGTGCCAAGTTCAGTGAGAAAGTCGAACACAGACTGTCTGTGTGCGTCTAAGATACCCACTTGCGGTACTGTCATGTCTCTAAACATGTTGCCCAACACAAACACCACTGTGATATTACTGCGAGGGAAGTTGCCACGTAACTCTATGTTCTGTAAATAATGTTCTAGTAATTTCAAACTCTGCCTGGGAGAACTTTGCAGAAAACCCAAGTTAGTAACGTTAAAGAACTTTCTAAAACTGTTTTCTATTGCCATGTCACTGCTGGTACTGGCTTCTATGTAACTGCCTTGTGTCCACTCGTCACCTACCAATATTAGTTTAGGTTTATCCTTCATATTTTAGAGTCTCCCATAGTCCATATATGCTGTCTGATTGTGTGTACATGTTGTGTAGCCTATTTGATATGTCTGCTATTAAATGGTCGTCTGCAAATGCTCGATTAAGCCTGATTGCTATATTTTGTACTATATCAGTTTCTACATTTGTTTGTGTGTATTCACCTTTAAGTCCGGGGAATGGTTTGCTAATTGCATACAGCCGTTGTCCTGGACTACCGTCTGGTATGATTGGCATCTCAGTTGTTATGTTGTTGCGATTATATTTCCAATTGGTTGCATGATGAAATAAACTGTCTGTGAGCAAAGTCATTTTATAATGTGTGCCTAGCCATGTTGCATTCACACATCTTTCACCTTGACCATAATCTGCTATGGTATCTACTATGCTCAGTAGCCAACGTTGATTGCAGTTGGATAATATTTCTTCTTGATACTCGGTCAAGTATTCTTCGAACTCTACACCTGATAATGCATCGTTTTGTTTCCTACGCATTTTTACAATTATCTTTTTAATATTGTAAATACACATAGGCTTGCCTATATCACTATTCCATTCTTTTGCCAAGTGCTGATCTATTGTTAGTAAATCTCTGTTGATGCCATGGTGAACTTCTTGCTCGCCTTTTATAATTTCTAAATGCTTATCCATGTTTTAATATCTTTGCTCTGATATAGTTATTTACATGCATTACAGCAAACTGGTATAGACGATCTGGATCTTGATCTTTAACAGTATCAGGATGTGTTACACTACCCAATGCATGATCTTTAAAGTACTCCCAGTTGTTATATTCTGCAAAAGCACCAAAGCCTAAACGTGATGTCACATTCATTCTAATATCATCTGCTAATGCTATTGCCTCATGAAAAGTAGTCCAATCATTTTTCCATTCACATATATTATCTTTATGTGTTTTTGTAATTTCATATCCAAACTTTTCAGGCATCAAACTAAAATCACTTGCCCAACTGTCTCCTGGTTCTGCTGGAGCAATGCCTACAGGGTTTAAGTAAATGTTATGTAGCAGTTCGTTGTCTACAATGTAATCAAAGCCACTGCGAATCTTTTCTTCGCTGTCATGTGTTAAGCCTACAATAAAACTGCCTAGTCTGTATAAGTCTGGTATTGTGCTCTTTAATGTTTCTAGCGAGTTTAATAAATTATATCTTCCTCCGCCTTTGCGTATTAACTTTCCTGCTTTGTCATCTAATGTTTCTATACCAAAGAACAATCCTTTGAATCCTATTTCTGCTATCTGATCTATTTGATGTGGCTTGCGATGTAGCATGTCTAATCTAGCATAACCATTAAACACAGGTTGGTAGTCCAGTTGACGTACCGCTGTTAGTAAAGTTTCGTATTTGGTTTCATGTTCGTTGCTGGTTTCATCTACAACGTTGAAATGTGTTACACCGTATTTTTTGTTTGCAGTATCTAGGACTTCTATTAGATTATCAATGTCCTGAAACTTTGTGTCTGTTTTCTTAAATGGTGTATTACAAAAACTGCAATTAAATTTACAGCCAATACCTAACTCGATACTTAACACATCACGCGGTGAATAACAATCACTGTCTACTAGTGGCATAGTGATAGGTGGCTCTGGTACACCTAAGTCTTTTAGTTTATACCAAGTGCTGTCTCCGTCCTGTGCAAAGAAGTGTTCGCTCATGTCATGTTTTCTTAACCAGGTAGGAAACATTGTTAAACTTCTTCCTATAAAGTACGCATCAATAATGTCTATCAGGTCAGTGATATTGTCTCTGCCTTTATCTCTATTGATAACCATTTGTCTATACACACCACCTGCACATAAACGTACGCCTTTTGTTTTCTTTAATGTTGACAGCATACTAAACAAGTGTGGGTTCTGCAATATAGCATGATGCCCTATTGTTAAACTTAATGCTATAACACAATCAGTACCATCCGCAAAATGATTAGCAATAACTCTTTTAAGTCCTGCAATATACTCTGGTGTTGTTAACCAATCGTTAATGTATTCTATATTAATAGTATCGTAGTCCTCGTTGCGGAATACCTGTGCTACCATATGTGAGCCAGGTGACCTTGCTGTATTTTTACCTTTACGAGTTGCATGGCCTCCAGCAGTTAGTGTTCCTGGAGCACTCATTACGATTGCTTTTTTCATACTGATATTTATCGTAAATTATATGCCGTTCCAATAAATACTAGCATGGACAAAGGATACAATGTCAGTTGAATCTCCTTGCAAGGGAATATGCAACCTTGACTTTGCCACACATCAAGTATGTCAAGCATGTGGTAGATCAGTAGATGATATTAAGAACTGGCGTGTATATACCGACATAGAAAAACAAACAGCAAACAGTGAAGCACTGATTAGATTAAAAGAGATAGAATATGAAAGCATGGATCGTAGGAGATAGTTTCGGAACACCGTGTTTAACAACAGACACATGGGAAGACAACAACGTACTGCCAGACGACAGTCTAGTACAAGGTACTGAATGGGTTAAGCAAGTAGCAACCAACTTGGGTTATGAATACAGTATATTATATAATCTTGCACACCCTGGTTGCAGTAATGATTATATACTTCACAATGTTGACTGGATATTAAACAACGAATCGTTTGACAAAGATAAAGATATGATTATGATTATTCCTACTAACAGCAGTAGGTTTATGTATAGATCAGAACAACGCGGTGTTGGTAAAAATGTATTTAAATTTATAGATAATAAAACACCGCACATGAGTACAGCAGGAAGTCACTCAACAGGCGATGATATTATTGACCAATGGACAACATTATATATTGATCACGAATTTGAATATTACAAATCAATAAGCATGTACGATAAACTGTTGGCATTCCTTTCATTATACAACATTGATTATCTATTCTGTCCTGGCTTTTGGATAGGCAATGAAGTAACTAAAATTGCAGGATACACTCCACAATTGATAGATATAGAATTCCCAGCATACAACATAGGCTTTGAAGCAGATAAGGCCGAGTATAATGCTGACGTAAGCAATGTATACAGTAATCACTTTACTCACATAGGCAATGATGCTTATGCAACGGCTGTATTAAATTATATCAAAGACGGTAGTTAGATGAAGGCATGGGTAATAGGCGACAGTTTTGGTACACCTTGCCGGGCAACTACTAGACACGAAGCAATTAATAATGATTTTTACGATGGTGTAATGCCAGGTAACGATTCTGTTGTTGGTAAAGAATGGGTCAAACAAGTTACCGAAGGCCTGGGTTATGAATACAGCATAGAAACAAATTGGTCTGTGAGAGCATGTGGTAACGAACATATACTACATAAGATTGATTGGCTTATAAACAATGATCATATGTTTGACAAGAACACCGACATACTGATTATTATTCCTACAGTAGGCGGTAGGTTTATGTTCAAAGGACTAAACGACATTAAACCATTTAAGTTTGACTATATAGAAGAACCTCACATGCATACTGCTGGAGCAGTCAATACTAATATACAAACAATAGACGAATATAGTACACTACATCGAGATCAAGAGTTTGAAATATACAAAATGATTAGTGCATATGATAAATTGCTATCGCACTTAAAATTATATGATATTAAATACTTGTTCTGTCCTGGCATGTGGTCTAGCACATGGACTGGAGAATTAGATTACTTGGACGGCTACACTCCTTCGCATATTGAATTAGACTTTCCATCATACAACATAGGACTGGAAGCAGATCAAACTTACATACAAAATAACATGAACAAGGATATCACAGGCCAAGATTGGATATATGATCACTTTGCAGTTGCAGAAATGTATACTAATCATATGTCGCACATAGGCAATGATGTCTTTGCAAAAGCAGTACTGGAGTATTTCAATGAAAGGAGTTGAGTTCTTTATACCTACCGGTGGTGCAGGCATACCAGCACAAATAAAAAGCGGTCAAGTGCGTAAGCATATTGCAAAATGGTGTGTACGGTATAATGTAATACCTATTGATACTATACAGACTAAAGGCAAAGTCACATACTATTTCAGTAACACAGACATTCCTAAGTTTGTATTAACATTTAACAAACTCAATTACACCATAACAGATTGATAAATAGTAAATATGCATTTACATGAATTAACAGAAGCCGACACCGAAGCAAACAATCAGTTGCGGTTAGCAATAACAAACCTGATGAATCATTATAAACAAAAAGTTGCTCCCATAAAGAAAGAAATAGACGAAATGTATGCAGAGCAATATTTACCAGCAGTACTCAACAGGTATAAGCAATCGGTTAAACCAATTGTTAATACTGTTCAATATCTAAACAATGCAGTAGAGCAACAACGCAAACTATTGACTCCAGCAATGCTTAAAAGTTTTACTAACACAAAAGCAAACTTATTCAAGCAAATGAGAATAAGACCTCAAAGTATTCATGACAGAAATGCTATTGCTAGTCAAGGTGTACAGTATACTCGTGGCAATGGTCCACTAGGCGATGCTAATAAGATATTAGACATAGCAGAAGAGTTTAACAGATTCCTTAAGGACAAGTTTGCACTATCTAAAAAGGTATCAGGCAAGCCAATAGACAACCCATGGCCTAACCCTGTAACACCAGGAGTTGATCAACCTTCTAGTGATAGACCAGGTCCTAGACCAGATCCTAAAGGTGCAGACATACCTAAGAAAGGTAGGAAGACACCTGCAGTAGTAGACCCAGGTTTAACTGGAGATGTGCTGTCACCTGAACAACCAGACATAGCAGGAGAAATAGGTAAAGGTTCACGTCAGGTAATAGACGGTGAGTGGACTGTGATAGACCAAGCAATGAAGCGGTTACCTAAACAACAACTAAGACTCACAGACCAAAGACCTAAAGCAGGAGACTATGTTATGTGGACTGGTGGTGCTAGAAGTAGCAGAAGCGGACAGGCTAACTACGGTAAAGTTGATAGTGTTAGAGATAACGGTGTGCTGAATGTTACTAGTATCAATCAACAACCTAACAGTAGCAGACAAGGTAGACCATTTGGTTTAAATCCAAAAAGCGTTGAAAAGACTATGAGTCAACAACAATTAAGCAAGATACTTCCACAACCTAAGCCTAGCGGTGCTATCAAACAAGGTATAGCCAGTAACAGTTCAGGTTACAAATACACTCCCAAAGCCTAAAACGATTCCACATTACACCATTTGGTAAACTCATCATAGGGTGTTTTTGCATTCCAGTTGTTTGCAGTTGAATTGATATTGGTATAACTGTTAGAGAATTCACTGTCAAAGCCTACTTGCCATATGATATCACCACTATGCTCCGACTCCATTACCTGTACAGGTATAGGATCACGTAGACTGCCTGTGTATATATGCTGAGTATCAGTCACAGTCAACTTGGGAAAGTCACGAATAAGACTGGCATTCCATGTGTAGTTCGGTAAGAAGCGAGTAAAGTCACGTGCATGTGCAGTTAATAGACTGTCACAGTTTACAGATACTTCAGGTTGATCGTGTGTAACGGTGCCTACACTTATTTTAACATGGTGCGGATATATGTTTTCAATGTTCTGTGAACGCATGTTGCGGAATATTGCACTCATGCCTTCACCTAATAAACTGTTTCCTACCAGTTCATGTATGTACAAGTCACCCTTAGGTATCTCACCATGACATAAATCCAGCAGTACCACACTCACTTGTGGTATATCTTTGAACATTCCACTCAGGTAATCGCATACTTCTGGTGATATATCACAGGCTATAACACGACTTGCTCCGCCACGTAATGCCAACCATGTGCATAAACCTGAACCTGCACCACAGTCTACCACAGTTTG
>TARA_R110001592_G_scaffold11793_3_pt1 | contig 15469 bp, 12 predicted proteins | sample TARA_R110001592 | Tara Oceans TARA_R110001592 (sample SAMEA4398387) | marine metagenome | biome: Polar Biome; feature: [SRF] surface water layer (ENVO:00010504); material: water (ENVO:00002006), including particulate matter (ENVO:01000060) such as... | depth 5 m
TGGAAACGAGAAAGTTCTCGGTATATTCTCATTCCCTGGTAGTCAATTAGTCCAACCTGTTGTAGGTGCGGTACTAGTTGGATGCGGTCTTATGTGTCTTCGTGACATGTATTGATGAAAGAAGGATATCTAATTATCTAATTACGTGATAGTCGCCAAACTTGCTCTTTTTCTAAGAGACAATGACGACAATATAAGGGAGCGTAAGCGTAATTTTCACGAGTGTAATCGTGTTCGCAAAGTTCTACTAATTTAAGTTCTATTTTTTTACAAGCATCTCGCCAATTTCGACGATGCGATTCTAAATCCTTTTCTTTTCGACGAAACGTTTCATCAAGTTGTTTTCGTTGTGCAACCAATTTCATAATTTCATCAGACATACGTCTAAGTCCGTGCCCTACCTATTTAAGCCTAAGTCTGCACGTCTTTAAATAGTAGTAACGTTAACTAACTATTATGAAGTGGTTGGAAACACAAAGAGAGTATCAATACGGTCCCGAGTCATACAACATGTTTGGGAGGAGACCATTAGGAAATATTTTAGAAGGAATGAAAAAAACACCTTATGTAAAACTATTTATTAATAATCCCTTAGTAGTAGTTCCCATTATTATAGCCGTTGGAATATACATCAAACAGAAAAAAGTTTCTGAAATTATTGGAGTAACAGGTTGGAAGATAGCGTTGTTAATCCCTGTTCTATGGGCAACTTTTAAGTTTGGCAAACAAATTGCAGCGTACCAAATGCGTGGGTCTAATCGCGGATTCTATAATTGGCCAGCCTTTATTTATGGAAAGCAGAAACATCCTAATCTTTAAGTAGTCGACGAACGATATATTAAATATGCCCATCCGCCCAGGCTACCGCCGCCGCCCACCAGAAATTAACTTAAATACAATTCATGACAATTTGACGAACAGTAGTTTTTTTGGGAGAGTTTATCGTGCTTTTAAGTTTGGAGGATTGAAAATAATCATTCCCATCATCGTGACCGTAGGAATAAGCATTGACCCCGTTCGAACTTTCCTAATTAATTCACTAGGAAAAATGGGATATCGAATACTCGTCTTAAGCCTTGTGAGTTATGTCGTAATTAATATAAGTTATAACTATGCAATTTCCAAATACTATTGGGAGGATGCGGAACGCGCTTACGCCACAGCATACGGGATAAGGAGAAGATAACATGGTCAAAATGAAGCGAGCAGGCTCATACAACCCTATGAGGCGGCAATTAGCCGACCCACTTCGTTACGGACCTTATGAGTTCAAGGAAATCAACCGTGGAATTGCCGTTACGAATCCAACTACGCAATTCTGGAATGTGGCTCATGGGCCACCAGTAACACTCGATGTGCTTAGACAAGTTCAATCAGGTTTGAGAACTATTCAAAGCGTTCGAGATTTAAGAAGGTGAAAAAATGAATCCACTAAAATACAATCCATTTAAAAGCACATTTGCTAGTGACCATATTCATGAAAATGAAATTAAAGCCGTCATCAATCAATGGTTAAGTAATATCAATGATGAACGTCTCTCGGATGTGGTTGCTATGTATGCCCCAAATGCCATTTTACTTCCGACCCTATCAGACCGAATCTGTGTAGGTAGAGAAGAAATCCAACAGTATTTCATCAAATTCTTAGGTAAAGAGGAGTTAAACGGAAGAATCACTAAAATGTATGTTCAAATTGCAGATGACACGGCGATTGCGTCAGGTATGGGAGTCTTTCAGTATCGAAATGAAAGTAAAAAGAACAGCCGACAAGTTGAAGTGGATTTCCGATACTCATTCGTAGTTCAAAAAGGACAAGATGGTTGGCATATTCTCAACCACCATAATTCTTTAGTGCCTTAAATCTCGCAAACATCGTTATCGCAGAATCTCTCGGCTTCGACATCATCGCCTTTGATTCTTCCAAAAGAAAGCCTATTGACTTTAGAAAGTAATTCTTCATAGGTTTCTTTATCGACTGCCTCATAAGGCATTTGCGGATAAGCCCCATAGTCTAAGCGAGGCAAGAAAGAAATTCCCTTTAACTGATATTGGAAGTAATCCAAGGCAGGAGCAATTTGGTCTCCCTCAGTTTCAGGGTCAAAAGTTACAGTGCAAGAAACTTGATTATCTGCCCAGTACTTTTGAATGAATGCAGCGAGACTCAATTGTTCCCAAAGAGACAAGTCACTCGCCGTGCGAATACCTTCACCAACATCAACTGGAATTCCGACGACAAGAGTAGACTCTTCCGAACCAAAAGCAGGCTCTAATGTGTATCCTGCTTTTTCAAGTGCAGGAATCAAAGGAGAAGTAATACTAAGCCTCATTCGACGAATGTAATATCTCGATTCAGGATAATGCATCCCTGGCGTTGCTCCTGCTAAAAGCGAAACAGTTCCCGAAGGTTTGATAGAAGTAGTCTTTACAGATTTCGGAACGGCCAACCAATCTGAATACATAGTGTCTAATTCTTGGATACTATCATATCCCTCAGACATCCACGTTCGTAATTCGTGCAATCCATGATTAGAAATGAATTGAGCCAATCCACTCATACTGCAACCAATACGACGGTTGCGAAGCATAACTCGATTCGTCTCAGGCCAATGAGTTTTACCAAGCGTAACAGTTTTAGCATACATGTAAGCGTATTTGAGAGTTTTCAAATAATCCTCGACAGAATCGTGATTATTAGGGAAAGTTTCCACAAGACAACATAACTCATACGACTCGAGCGATTGCTCAAGACAAGGATTGCCTCCTTTAACTCGGTGGTCTTTGTAATCGGGACCATTATTCATGCGAGAGTAGTTTTGCATGTTTTCTAACCAAGCGAAGCCTGGCTCTCCATTAAGTTTAACTCGCTCACACGCTTCGGTGTAGTCCATACCAAGTTCAGCGAAAATACTGTTGTTACTAGTCCAACCGTATTCAGCACGATGTGGATTAACTTCGTAATTCTTCAAATCAAGATACTCTTGTGAGTTGGCATCCCCGAACACAATCTCAGCCGTTCGACGAACGTTACCTGCGACGACACACTTACCAATCAAATTCATGATATCAACAATCGCTGTGATTGAAATTGGCTCACCTGCCGAAGCACCTAAAATCTTGTCAATCTGGTCATGTAATTCTTTCAAAGGTGCAGGACCACTAGAAACGCCTCCGAATCCTGCAATCGCCACACCTTCTTCACGAATTGCAGAGTAATCAAACTCAACAGGAGCAGTTCCTAAAAAGTGAGATTCTAGTTGTAATTTTAAAGATTCTACCCAACCTTGTCGCGTATCTGGAATTTCACACAATTCAGTTTTTCTTGACTCATTAGGTCCTTTAACAACCATATTACCTGCACCTAATGTATCGAAACCAACTCCGACTCCTAACATAGAGGCATCCATAAGGAATGTAAAGGGTTTAGACAAATCATCTTTAATGTTCTCAGTTGAAACGAATGCACAATTGTTAAGGGCTGCAAACAACCCTCGTTCCTCAGTCAATGGAGTTCCCATAGCCCACAAACCACGACCAGGTGGAAGAAACTTCATGGTGAAAATACGGTCATACATTTCTTGAGCCGAATGCTGAGCCTTCCAAGGATTCCAACCTAAACTGTGTGAGTCAATATGTCGCTTTTGCATGTTGAACGTTCCTTCAACGACTCTTTGAACAGTTTCCCACCACATTTCGTTTTTTCCATCCTGTTTAAGGCGAGAATACGTTCTCATGTAAACTAATTCTCCAAGTCCGTTGAATCCAAAAGGCGCTCGCTTTCGCTTGTAATTATTGATGAAACTAGTAGATAATTTAAAGGGCTTGTAATCGGAGTTTGTAATCATATTTAATACCTCAAGAGGGCACTTAAGCCCGTATCTCAACATGGGTAACACAGGTATATAAAACCTTTCAAAGTAACTCAGTGTTTTCTAAAATTATTCAGTCCTAATGTCACCTGATGTGAGAGACTCATCGATGAAATCTTCTAAATCCAACCAATCTTCAGGACCTAGTATATCATTTAAGAAGGAAAAGTCCACACCAGATGCTATAAGAGAACTCGACAAAGTTTCTAAGTAGATATCGGCTTGTCCTTCACCAACTAATGAATCTAATTGACTACGAATCATGATTACCGACATTGCATCGGCTTCTTCTTCTCCATATCCTTTCTCTAATCCATCCATTACAAAATCTTCATACATTGGTAAGACAACTTTTTTGGCGAAAACACAATTGTAATTCACACCAACCATAAGGTCACGTAATTCAGATTTAGTTAACATACCAACCATGGACATTCGGTTTGCCATGAGTCTATCAATATAGGCTTCTCGGTTTGCTACGGTGTATCCAGGCCAACGAACAGCATTGCCATCAAATCGACGTCCCTCTAACGAAGCCAAAACGAACATTTCGTCGGAAAAACAAGGCCAATCGTAAGGGTCTCTCTCAATTCCATCATCATCTCCAACTGAAATTTGACCTAAAGCATATTCAGACCCTTGGTTTGAATAATTTGCCAATAGTCTAATAGTTAGGGCTCTTTGACGAGCGTATGCTCTTTGGAATTCATCTATTCTCGTTCCTCTCAAGTTAGTAACATTTTGAATATTACTGTCTCCAAGATACTCACTGGCGACACCATGAACGGTGTAAATCGAAGTCAAGAATTCAATCGGAACCATAGAACGATATCGAGCATTAGTAAGTAAATGTTGAATCATATTACGTCGTTGACGACTGCCAGATAAGAGAGCAGTTCCTCTAAATGATTCAGACCAAACACCGTTTTCTATTAAATAGGCTTGAGTTACATCTATTGCGTCGGTTGAAAATTCAGACATAATTAAGTTTAACACATTGTTAGGATTTGATTCATTAGTCCTAATTGCATATTCTCTAACAAATGCATCTTCTGCATTCCAAGCGTCTAAGACTGTTGGCGCAGAAAGCAACGGAATAAAGATAGATGGCGTATTAATTGATAACTGCAAATTCTTTAACATATTAAAGGTATCAAATCCTCCCTGCAAAATGTCCCATGCAAAAGACTCAACTAATTCTTCTGTCCAAATAGTTAGTTCGTTGTCACCTACAATTGGTTCATCTAAGGCTTTCATTAGTGTAGATACATTTAATACGGGTTCAGTCCCTGGCTCAGCACCAGGGCGATAGATTCGCATAGGAGAGGCTCTCAACTCATCTCTTGATGATGAAATAGATTGTATGTCAGCCCAAGGTTTAGTAACGATAGTACGCATTAGATTGACCGAATCTTGTTCACTCCAATTTGCTCTCCAAAGTGGAACAGGTTGCAATTCAGTTTCTGTGGCCTCACCAAAGTAGTATTGGAATGCATTATCGCCATCTTCAGCCATGCTAATAATTGCAGCATCAGTAATGCAAGCCACGACACCTTGAGACCATTTAAGACCATCTCTACCTTCTCCAAATCCAATACGTTGATATCTTTCTTGACCCAACCAACCAAAGAATTCGTCTAAAGTTTCGGCTTGATACGTTATACCATCATGTTTCGCACCATCTTCATCATACCAGTATCCGTCGAAAGTCCACACATATCTTCGACCAACCCAAGTACCATCATCGTTTTGACGCAATTCGCCTCGGCCAACTTGACGTTTATACAAACGCTGCACGAAGAACATTTGGCCAAAGGTAGATTTACCTTCGATAGGCTTATCCCCGTATGTGGCGCAAGTCGTTTGAGTTCCATCTCCTCGACCACTAGCGCGTGGAGTATTGTATTTAATCATAACGAATGGAGAGGATAAGTATCCTAGTTCTTCAAACTCTAAGCCAGGTGAAACTTTACCTTCTAATCCAAATCCATTGTCGGCCTCACCAGTATTTAGACCTGATGGTTGACCTTGATTACTTCCAACCAATCGCCAAGTCCTAGCACAACTTTCATCAGTGTCTACACCTCGCCATCGGAACTCCTGCCACCCACCATCTCCTCCTGCAATATTGCCTGACCAAGTGCTTTTATCACTTCCCCCTCGCCAGTAACGTAGGGTTGGCATTGAACCAATCATGCTCGTTATTTGAGATGTTCGGTCTGTTCCTTCGGTGTGATTGTAGAATTGAGACACTGCTCCATCGAAAACTTGGAAACAAGTCGGAATCTCTAAAGTGGAATCATCCATCGAACGAGCATCACGCTCTAGTTGTTGATAAACTAAATCATAAAGTTGGTAATAATCAGTAGGCTCTAACCCAGGATTGCCCATAGCAGATAATGGACTAGCATCATCAGCCCATGTAATACTTCCATCCTCATTTTCTATAAGACCGAAAATCTCTTGCAAAATCTCGAAACTACAATTAGGATTTTTGGCTACTTGTTCTTGTAATGAAACATCAGTATTGTAGATATTGGTCAAGACAGATTCAGGAGTTGCCTCATTCAAGGCGAGTGCCGTGTTAATCTCAGTTAGGTAACGATTATAATCATAATCTTTCCAGGTTTCCATTAATTCAAACCAAGTGTTGTCACCTGCTCCTCCGACCAACTCGGCTACTCCTACAGGGAGATAAGGATTTCGAGCCAAACCTCCGACATTGTTTTGACCACCTACAGCCGCTGAAACTAAGATTTTAAGCCTCATACGATTCTCACGCTTGACTCGACGAAGATTTCCTTCAGGTGGTGTTGGCCATTGACCAGTTTCTAAATATTCAGCATATAAATCACCTAATGCTAATTCCATCATTTGGTTAGTGTATTGTGTAATTCGAGCAGGAGTACGCAGGAAACTGCTAACAAGGTTGTATCCAACTTGCTCTCCACGCCCTAGTAATTGACTTTGAATTTCATCAGGAACTAATTCTCTAAATCTCTTCGAAGTAGATTTTGGAAGGAAATCATACTGGAACAGAAGCAAGATTTTAGATAGGTCTCCTTCATCTTCTAATGCCTCAGTCAACAAGTTTTGATATTGTGTTTGAGATAAGAATCCACCATCTTCTGCACTGATTCCTGCCAAAAGAGGTTTTGTAGCATCAGTATTGGAAACAGGACTGAATAACAAACAAAATCGGTGAAGTGCTCCAGTATCACCAACAATTCCAGTCATTGCGCCCGTAAAAATGTAACTATACAAAGCGTCAAAGGCTTCTTGAGTTCTAACGGTAAAGGGTGCAAAAGTAGTTCCATCAGTCGTCAAAGGCTTGTCTAAGAAACTTTCAATCGTGGTTAAGGTGTTATCTTCGGTAAAGCCTAATTTATATGGGAACTCTGTAAGTGCCCAAAGAGTAAACCTTTCATTTTGACGTTCTTGCCATCCGTAATTATGCCATGAATTGTGAGCGCCTTGATAAACCGAAGTGAAACCTGTTTCATTTTTGAACCCTCGAGAAGTACTGTCTTCGAAAGGATATTGCCAAAGTTGTAACACTTGCAATCCGTTGAGTTCCATAATATAGGCACTAAGAGTACCTTTTTCGATGATGCTTCGTTGTGTGGTGTACCAATCAAGCATGGCATCAAACATTTCAGGAGAGAGCCAAGGACTGGTGATAATGTGTCTCCAAACTAACATAGTTTCATATAGTTGTTCTTCTTCATTACGTGAGGTATTAGAAGTAGAAACTCCGCCACGACTGGCCAAGACATCTAAGTCAACCCCATAGCCAACGAGCCGTCGTAACTGTTGACGTACCTGAAACGTTGATTCAAGTCTTTTGGTAATCTTGCCATCTAAAAAGTCTTCCGCCACGGCGTCAACACCAATGGGCATATTGCGTAACTCAGGTGAACCACGAGTAATACGTTCATTGCCCGCAGGTAAGCAACTGATAAATGGTGTAGTAGGACTTGCATTCGGGTCGAGATTATTTGAAGGATGTAAGACTCCTAAGTAAAATAATTCAAATGCTGAGCCAATATCAATTGAAGGTACTGCTCTCCCATCTGTGTCTCTCGAGGCATCAAAAATTTGTCTAATGACTTCGGGGTCTTCGTCGAAGCCACGATAAATATAACGATGCCCGTGCATACTGAAACTCATCCCAGGGCTGCCAATCATCTTTTCGGCTTCGACAAACGTAGTTCCAGACATTGGGTCAAAGAATATTTGCGGATTTTGAGTTACTGTATTAACTAAGTTTTGACCCTTCCAAGGTTGAGAGTAATACTCGTCTAAGCGCAGGGCTGAACTGTTAATCATACTACGTAGCCAAGGCGCTAAGGCAAACGATGAGTTACTTAACATTTGCAAAGCAGGCATTCCTGCGGCGTAAGTACGCATATTTTGAATAACTGCAGGATAGAGCCAAATGGTAGCATTGTTTGCTAAAGCCTCATAGGCCTCAGGCCTTTCTGTGATATCTGAAGAACGAGCCATAGCCTCTTCCTCAGTAAGTAGTGGGTCTTGTAAGGCAGAATAATCAGGAAGTTCTCCACCTAAGTTTTCCATATTACCTCCAGAATAAGATAAACTAAATGAAGGAATTGATTGACCACCATAACTCGGACTGATATTTTGACCCCCACAACTGTCGGTAAATCCAGACACAATATATGGAGTAGAGGCAATGGCGAAGGTTTGATGAGACGGTCCAACCCCTGTCCTTCGATAAGATTCTGAAGAAATCTCCCAAGCAGTATTAAAAAATAGTCTAATTAATTCGTGAATCGAAGGGTCGTCAGCAGGATATGGTCTAGGTTCCCAACAAATCACAGGTTCTTGAGCGCCGCCTGTTCTAAAATCAGTTCCTGAGTTTCGATAATCTGCATACCTAAGATTTCGAGGTGACAAAATATCACTCATCTGACGCTGTGCTTGACTCGAATCCCAAGACCAATCCTTAAATCCCCATCGAAGATAAAGTCTGGCCAATGGTTTAGAGCGGTCCCACCCATGAGGGTCATCAGGATATAAATAAACAACACATTCGCCATAACCTATGCCCTCATAAGGGCCTGAGCCATAACTTTCAGCAGACCCTTGCCGTAATCCTTGACAACTTCGCCAACCAGGAGACCTGAACTCTTTAATGACGATTTGTCCATCCTCCTCTACTTCTAGATGGTATTTATACCCCTCTACTCCATTTTCAGAAGAAACGTTTGAATTTTGATTAGGTACGCTGCCTCCACGACCTGTCGAAATACAAAGAACATCTAAAGGGTCACGAGTAAACTTGATAATATAAGTACCGCTACGACCACCAATTTGTCTCCAACCATTGGCAGTAGTTCCTCCAATGTTTGGATAAAGGTCTGGGTCTAATTGAGCAACAGGAGGAAGTAATCGAGCAACTTGGTCTTGCAATAGCGCATTAGTACGGTGTGTGTAAAAGAAATCTTCTAATCGAATAGTTTCCATAGTACTGTTTTCAGGATTCACAAGGTCTTGAAATTGAACACGCATTACAGGAACATTTTCTTCTATGATTCTTTCTACAGTAGTAGTTTCGCCTGCGGCTTGAATACCATACTCAGCCACAAGATTTTCTAATTGCGTGGCAAGTTCATCTAATGGAACTGCATCAGCAGGGTCTAATCCTCTACCATAACCTAAGTCAGTCATGAGCGAGTTTGCCAACCCTCCGACGGCTGATTTTTGTGAACCATCTAAATTACCTAAGAATTGGAAGACTTGTCCAGGATTCATCTTACTACCTTGACGGTCAATGATGGCTGACAAGGTGGCAAATTCTACTACTACTTCTAAGGGTAGAGTATTCATATCAGTTCCTTCGGTTTTTTCTACTGTCTCAATGCTTCTTTCGAAAGTAGGGACCACGAATCCTTCTGGATATGGAATTCCGAATCTTAAAGCGTATTTTCGGGAATCGATAGGCAATCCTGTCACAGGATGCTTAGTTAAAAAGGTATCTTCATTATTTATCAAAGTAGTGGCTCTTTTAATAAAGGATTCTCTTAAGGCAGAGTCAGCCGCAGAAACTAAAGGACGACGATACTCACCAGGTCTAAGCCCTTCATCATAATTTTGAACTAATTCATCGAAGACACGTGTTCCAGGACCTACAAATTTGTTTAAAACCTTTGAACCGTAATCATAAGGTGCAGTGTTATTTTGAATACGATATTTCATACAACCCTTCACGGCATCTCGCATATTACTGCCAAATTTTCGAGACATAGTGGAATTAGTGTATACGTCGCTAAATCTAAATCCTGTGCGCTCTCTGAATCGGTCAATAGTATCAGCATACCAAGCCTCTACAGTTGCATCTATATCGCCGTTGAACTCTGCAGGGTCCCAAGCAAATTGACGCTTAAGCCAAATGTTTACTGCATCATTCTCGTCACCTTGCGACGGGTTACCGATTACCATAGTAAAAACTATGCACCATTCAACTACTTAAAGTATTGGTTTACAAACATCTCGTAAACAAAGTAGGGCCACGTCCATTGTCTTCAACGGCAAAAGAACCATCACGCCTTAATTTGATGGCTAAGGAACGACTAGTAGGAATTTCTCGACGACCACGGGTAATCAATCTATCGATAATTTCACTTACGGTAATGGTCTCTCCAATGTCTATGACAGATACTGCGGCTTGATAATTCGTTGGTTTAGTTTTCGACATCATTCCCACCTAGTAACATAACAAGTTAACTGGCTTGAAGAACCCCAAGACCAACCAAATGAAATTGGAATAGTAGGCCCTCCACGAATAGTCAATGTGTCGCTAATTGTATTTAAACCTTTGGTTAAGTCAGCAATGCCGTGAGTAGTCAAAGAATCAGACATTTCAAGACTCAAAGCAACATCCTCTGCTTGGAATTGCATAGACACTTCTTCTTCCCCTTCTTGAGATGTAATGGTGAATGAATCTTTAACAACGGAAACATCAACAGTGTGAAATGTGCTTGCCGCCTTTAAGAAATCCGTAATAGAGGTAGCCGCAAGTTCTGCCGTGAAAATAAAGTCATCGTAAATCATAGGGGGAGGTGACTTAAGTAAGTCGGTATTCACTAACCTAACACGACGACGAATGCCATTGGCAGTTAAGATTAAAAAATTAGGAACTTCAATGTCGAAAGAACCTGTTACTTCATCCTTAGCCTTCAAAGTTTTAGTAACTTCTCGTAGTCGAGAAACAATCACTCCTAAGTCAATTGAATCTTCACAAGCGTAAACTGTAAAGAACTCGGCAGGAAGGTGAATCTCTAATAAACGATTTCTAAAGGTATCGGAAACCGAAACGGAAAGTCCGTCACGGTCGAATCTAAAGACGGCGTCTTCGTTGATGTTCTCTAAGGCCTTAACCAAATTCTTAGCGTGTTTCCCAGATAGTGTAAACTGTAGCATAATTATAGATTGTGTGGATTCCTACTTAAAGGCATCATCGTCTATTATTTTGATTGCGGTTTCGATTACTATTTCGACCACGGCGAGAAGAGGATTGAGTAGGAGGCTTAATAGCCCACTTGACTGCATCAACCCTTAGAGCATCTTTCGTCATAGGTTGATTAAAGCGTCGAAGCATAACTGTCTTAAGAGTGCCCTTACGAACGATTCCAACGATGGCATCACCATTGGACTCCCAAGAAGAGTTATCAGTCATACGGATACTTGTAAGAGCCATTGCGACTATCGCAAAATCTCGAGCAGGTGCGTTCTCGAGACGCAACCATTTCGTTTCTATGGCAGAGATGACTCGAGTTTGTTCTTCACTTGAAAGTCGCAAAGACATTCGGTCAAAAGCGTGGTTATCGGCAATCATTGTTGGCGGCATGTTTTCATCCATTGGTTAACCCCTTATAAATGTTTACTCACTTTGTGTGCAATGCCTAAATAATAGCGAAATCACCTTGAGGATAATTAAGCGTGGCAGATTGCAGGGGGTCGAACAACAGATAGTATTGTGATGCATATTCATTCGAATCTAAGGGCAAATCTACCATGAGGGTAAAATCGGGTAAAATATCTAAATCGTAGCCTTGGTCATAAATGAATGGTTGATACCCCTCAAACAATCCTTGCAGCCAAAATTTCTCAAAAGCCTCTCGTTTCCATCTAAATTCCGAATCTTGTTCACCATTTGGATTTAACTCAAACCACTGTCTAACCTTTCCATAACGGTATGATAAATCTAAGTCAGTATCCCAATCGTAGCGAGTCTCTGTCTTATTCAGTACATCTTTTCTTAGAATTCCATAATTAAGAATTCTACTTATCGTTCCTCCGAATCGACTAGTTTTATAATCTAGTAAGAGCCTAGTTGCTAAAACACGTCCTCTTTCCCTCCATCCATCTCTCTCTCTAATATGTGTATTAAATCCCGCCTTAGATAAAACATCGGCTTCATAGAACCCATCAGGATAACTAATTTTAATAAGTGGTCTTTCGGGTGTATAATAAAGTGGTTTAAGTGCTGTCTTATCATTAATACGAACACGATAAAACACATCAACTTGAAGTGGGACTATCCAAACATCATCAACGTCATGATAGTAAGTACAATACAAGAGTAAACCTTTGTATACATCAGGCGACGCTTGGAAGATATTATCGTTCGCAGTGACGGGAGGGCCCGAGTAAGCGTTGAACAATTTAAATGTGATTTTGCCTACTAGGTCTTCTAACGAATGATTAACAGCATCTGGACCTAATAATGGAGCAGGCCGTAGCAAGTCCTTCTTCGAAGCCGTCTTAACTCGAATAAGTTCCATGACGATGAAATCTAAGGGTAAATTATCGATGTAGTTCCGATACTCCAACAAAGACGAGAACTTCACCATATCTTCTCTAAGACGCTCCGACTATTTATTCTTTGCGTAAGATAACTTCTCTTTCTCGGTCAATCCAAGCATCCGTCCAAAAAGAAGTTAATTTCTTAGCCGTGTTTTGCCATCGGGTCTTCTCATCCACTGAAAACGCAATTCCTTCCCAATTCATAATTAAGTCTTGCCAATTTTCCGCCGAAGTAAACAATTGCTTACTTCTTTCAAGCGAAATACCTGGAATTAATTGCAACATATTATGATGTACACTACGGGAAGATTTAACTACAGTAACCTTTCGAACTAAATAGCCGAAATCTCCTGATTCTACTCGCCGATGCAAAGATTTCACATACGCAGCAGTCTCTTCTATATCATCTGTAAAGACAACTGGGAGAACTTCTACATTCATCCGCATAAGAAACTTACGTAGTTGGCGATATCGATTAGAACCTGTAGTTTTTGAAACTCCTCCTCCAACTTCGGCTAAAAAATCGGATACAGGACTAGACCCACCCCGAACCCAAGCATCGTCAGGTCGCCCTTCGATGAGTAAAATGGCAGGACAATCAGATTGCAACATTTTAGTTATTTGTGCTTCAAGACGTTGAGATTGCCAAGAACCATAAGCATCGTCCCAAGTTTTTCTTTCAATTAAAACGCTCTCAGTGTCGCATTCTATATGAATGTCTCCTGCTGAAAGTGGCTTTCTTTCCACCTCTAATAAGTTTGCTAATTCAACAGGCTCGTAAGTGTCTACATGTATCATTCTTTCACCTCATATGGAGGATGGCAAAACACACACAGTAAATCTTTCGTTAATGCAGGACGTGGATACATGACCTTGCAACCAACACACTGAGCAGTTTCCATACTTACTATATAATCAAGATATCTACTTAACCTTTTGGATAATTAAGACTTATGATGCTTGAGACCTGAGCACTCGAACCTAAGACAAACTTAAACTCTTTAATTTGTTTTGAATCTAATGCTGGAGCCAAGGCGGAAAAAGAAGAGAAAGAAAGAAAAAAGTCACTGTAACGAGTCCAAAACGATTGCCAATAAACTAGGTCTGCAGGTTCTACTTGAATGTCGAATCTGCTTAAGAATGAATTACCTTTAGTGTCTCTAACCACACTAGTGGAGCGCCTTCTCGACTCTGGAGTTTCATAAGAATACATCTGCATCCCAATTTGTCGGTCTTGCACATTCTCTCCCGTTCGTGGCTTGACATTAGATATTTGTTGTTCGTTACCCTCCGACCAACTTTCGATGCTACGTCTGTTTTCGAGTTTTAATTGACCTAAGGTGTACTGTACCTCGTCTTGACAGGATTGAGCGGTGACGTATTGAATAACAACTCCTGAGCGAACAGGATTAAAGAAATACAAGGCCTCAGAGTTTTGTTGCTTCATGACTTTTAAGAACCGATTCCAAATTTGTTTCATAGTTAAAAAATCAAACTTCAAATCACCGTAAACTTCCGTGACAGGATTCAAGGTAGAATCCTTCAAAGGCAAAGGCCTAACTAGAGACATTAAAGTCTGCAGTTTATTTTCACGGCCGTTTCGAGTTACAAGTTGTAGCAAGGAACTATCAATAGACTCGTCCCAAACTTCTTCATACACCTGTTGTGGGCAAGAACCTTGTTCATATTGTCCTTCACACTCACTACACTCTTGAAAACCTTCCTCACAGTATTCACAATAGATAACTCCATCATTACACTCATATCTTTCACAATAACCACCGCCGTCTCCATCACACTCACTACAAGTTATTTGACCAAATTCACAATTGTCACAATCGACTTGACCTGCTTCATTACAACCATATTCGCAACGGACTTGACCTTCTTCGCAACTAGGACAATCATAAGGAGAAGTTTCGCCTTCTCCTGCACACTCTTCACACTCGTTATCTTGTGCTTCATTAGCCGAGCCACCTTCCCAACCCGTACCTTCGCAATCGGGACATTCAGTTAATGAGGCCGTCCCATTACAAACCTCACAATCATTTGTTCCCTCGTTTTCACACATCGTGCAATCAACCGAACCTTCTCCATCACAATCGTCACATGATTGCGTTCCGTCGCCATCGCAACTTTGACATTCTATATATCCGCCATTGCAGTCCTCACAATCCCAATAATGACTTCCTCCACACTCTCCACACTCGTTATAGCCTTCCTCACAATAAGGGCAAAAAATTGTGCCTGCCGAGCAAAAATTACAATCGTGTTGGTTGACAACACCTGAAGGATTATGCACACTTTTCGACCCTGCCCATAAGTCGTACCAACCTAAACTGTATAACCAGTCAGGATTCAACATAGTCCGAGGAAGCAAATCGTGAGTAGCAGATTGCTGACTAGGGTGAACAGACATATCAAAGACATCGGCCAATCCGTCGTTATTGTAAATAGACTCATTTTCGACAGAGATAGAACCTTTAAGTCGACTGCGAGAAATAATAAAATCAGGCAAACTAGTAATTAGAATTTGCTCGAAACTTTTTGAATTAATAGAGAAGATGTTTTTAGATAAGTTGTAGTTACTTCCTTTGGTGAGGAGGTCTATTGTGAACTTAGCATAGGGCAAATTATCCTCGACAGGTAGATTAGACATCACGGTATCAGTACCAATCCAAGCCCGCCTAAACTCATCACTGTATAGGTTTCGATAAAGCCAAGCAGTTGGTTTTGGACTTAGAAGACCTGTAAACTTTGGCAAGGTGTTA
>TARA_R110001592_G_scaffold97231_3_pt1 | contig 15464 bp, 20 predicted proteins | sample TARA_R110001592 | Tara Oceans TARA_R110001592 (sample SAMEA4398387) | marine metagenome | biome: Polar Biome; feature: [SRF] surface water layer (ENVO:00010504); material: water (ENVO:00002006), including particulate matter (ENVO:01000060) such as... | depth 5 m
AAACGATTCACATTCCCATTCCCATTCAAACGGTTCACATTCCCATTTGCGTTCAGGGTGGTGTTTGTAAAGTTCACTGCTGTGTTGTTGATCACTGCTGTGTTGTTCAACCCTTCTTTCTTGACTGGAGTGGTGCGCTTCGTTCCAATCTTCACGGGTTCATGAATTTTCATGTACTTCAGACGCTTACCAATAGAGTCAATCATTTGACTTTTTGTCATTTGATCTAACTGCTTTAGTCCAACTTTACGTGCGACAATCTTGATCTGATTCCGTTTAGACGAGGAATCAAATAAGATGTCATAATCGTTGGGTTTGAGTGGCGATTTTTTATCGACAAGGTAGATCTTACTGGAGCTCATGATCAAAGGTGGGAGGGGCAACTTTCCCGCCTTAATATCATCATAGACTTGACATGTTTGTTCTTTTGTCAGTTTAATGTTGTGTCCTGTGTTCATCTTAATGAGTTTCTTTAGGACATCTAGATCTGCGTCTGGATCGCAAACCTCTATCATATACTGTAAACTGATAAAAAAAGTGTTATGTCAAATATCCAATACTATACAATCGTAGTTTCTCTTCATAGGTCATACTGAAATCAAATACGTCTGCGTCACCGACATTAATTTCTACGATTTCTATGGGTCTATCGTACTCTACACGGTTAGATAGTGCCGAGCGAACCAAAGATTGTACAAATTCTTTAGGGGTTTGTATATCTTCTTGGTATACTTTGTTCATTTTAATTTTTATACACGTAATTTCGTGTGGTTTTTTATCAAAAAAAGGTGTCAATGGATATTCCTCCTTCATCCCACCATCAACGTACGTCTCACCTTTATATTTACCACATGCAAATATGAAAGGTACAGCCATACTCATACACACGGCGTCTATTACCTTCATATCTGGGTGTGTATCTTTAGAAAAGTAAACAGTTTCAGATGTGTTCATACAAAACGCCGAAATAAATATTTTCATTTCAATTTCTTCAAATGTGGGATCTCCTCCGCAAATCTCAACCAACTTGTTACGAATAGGTTCCATATCAACAAAACCAAATTTGTTAAAAAATGATCCTAAACGTATTTTAACAAAGTTGGGGATATTTAATGATAAAGATGTTTCTAATATTTCATCCACGGACATCCCAATTGCTAAAAATAAAGCTAAAATCGCACCCGCCGAAGAACCTGAAATCTCTTTCACATCCACGAGTGAAGATTCTCTCGCCTTCATAGATCCAATGAGAGAGTATATTCCCATAGAAGCTGGACCGAGGACGAGATACTTCATCTTCTTACTTAATAGAATTGAGGAAATTGACGACGTAAAACCGCGAAGATTACGGCATATACGATCGCATGAGTTAGGGCAGCGGGGAGGCTGGTCTGACCAGAACGGAAGACGCCACCCGAGCCAGGGGGGAGAGTGAGAAGGAGACCGGGGCTGAGAGCCAAGAAGAGCGCGGTGGTCACTAAAAGATCGGTCTTGGTGAGCACGAGACCCATCGCACGAGCAATGAGGCTGTACACGAGGAAGAAGACCAGCGCGTGGAAAAAAATAGCCATCTGATTGGTCTTGCCATTCACGAACTTGACGTTCTTACCAGCGGTGGTCAGGAGGACACCAGGGCTGAGCGCGAGAAACAAGGCGGCGGGGAGGGCAACCTTTTGGGAGGTGATATCGGGGAGCATTTAATATATACACATATAATTTTTAGCAAAGTCGACAAAGTGGTAAAATGTTACACCTCGCATAAACTCTTCATGAAGATGATTATCATTCACATTTCTCCTGAGGTTTCGCCATATGTGAGCAAGTCTCTCTTCATACCATATGGTCTGTTCTGGATACTCCCATGTAACACGATCGTTATAGGAATCGTGTTCCTTGAAACAGAATTCCACAAAGTCGTTAAAATTTCCAGAATGATTGATATGAGCATCTTCCATCAATGTCCTGATAGAGTTCCACATATGCCAGAGTTCATCTGAGTATTCGGCTTCCCAGTCTTCGATATTCAGAGGAGTGTCATCGATAATATCTTCATCATCACTGGCATAATGATCAAAACCAGTAGACGCTTCGTATATATATTGGCTCCAAACCATGTTTAGTTACTTATCTTCCTTCTCGGGTTTATCCTTTATACCAGTTAGGGAGAGAGAGGTGGACTCTTTCGTCTTAAGACCATCTTTAATAGCATTTAGGGCTCCTTCAACCTTAGCCTCATCACCACCGAAGAATGTCATAAGACCATCTTTGATGGCATCCTTGTTCATTCCACCTTTCCTGACAGTTTTACGGATACTAATCTTACCCTTCCTGAGGTTAATTGTATCGATGCCTTGACCGACCATGTGCTTCTTCACCACCTCCTTAAGGCGCTTCTCTTCCTGATTGAGGACCTTAATATCAGATTTCGCATCTGCTAATTGTTTCGTGAGCTCTACCAGTTTAGATACATTCTCGGAGAGATCAGGTGCAACAGTTGTCATGTTTAATTATATACTTTTACCTTCAAATCTTTAAGCGCACAAACCACGCTGCATGAGATCAGGGACAATAGTGGAGTTGTTCCACACAAAGGGGTCCTTTGGGTTGGGGGGATCCTTGCGAATCTGTTGATTGGCGTTACGGAGGGCACCACCGACAGTCTCGGGGAAGCCGATCTGCTTACGGGGCTCAAGGAAGTTCTGACCCGCGAGGATGTCCTCTGGGGCGAACTGACCAAAGTCCTCGGCCGACGCCACCTCACGGGGAAGGAGGGACGAGGCGAGACCGGTGCCCTTGTTCATACCACCACACGCACCGGCCGCCGCCTTAGCCGCGGGGCCTGGGGCAGGACCAGCGGCTGGCGCCATACCGAAGGGGGCATACGCGCGCTCGACAATGGCATAGCCAGACTTATTGTTCATGGAAAAAAGGAGGAAGATTAGTGCAGCTACGGCGACCAACATCATAATGTTCTGGTTACGACCCTTCATCATCTTTTATATATGTATAACAATTTTTTTTATTGGTCATCCTCGTCGACGAAAGCAAATCCGTCTGGGTAAGTGTCAAGAATTGGGTCTGGGTGAACCCTGACCTGGACAACATTCCATGAAGATCCGAAAGATTTCTTGGCAAACCATAGTCCCGCAAATTCGAGAATGACATCACAAGACTTCTCAGGATGAACATTCTCAAAATCCTCCTCCTCCTGTTCAACATTGAAAACCTTCATAACCTCAATGCGTTCCCCTGTAAGTTGACCGTCTGCAATACTGGAAGTGTATGCACCTTCAACAACCTTTTCACTGAGCTTCTTACCAAACCAGGTCTCAGCATTCTCAACGGCAGCACTGAGGTTCTCAGTATCAATCGCTTGAATCTTGGCAATGTTGACCTCAGACTCAAGATTTATAGCAATATCACCTGAAGAGTCCAAAATCCTAACTCCGTTCAACTGAACGAGGCATTTACGCTTGGAATCATTGAGAGCCTTCACAAAATAGAGACCATCATCACCTTTGGCTGGGACGTTGTAGATCATTTTATGTATACACATGGTTTCATTTCTTTAACCCGACAAATGGTATAGCGGCAGCCTTATTGAATAATGTCTTTGGTGCCCATTGATTTCTCCTGGGTTTATAACCATACAGTGTTTTACTAATGTTCATATTCTTAGGGAGTGGAAGTGCGTTTTCTGGACGAAGTTGAAATTCATTTTTCACATATGAGTTATTATTGACGTTTTTCCACTTGAGGTTTTTCGTGTTGAATCGTTGATTTCCTGATGATTTAGTATACCCTTCCACACTTGTATTTTTGACGACAGGTTTAAGACCGTGTACGATCTGTTTAGAAAGACGTTCATTCGAAGGTTCGGTCGTGAAGTTTTTGTATTTATATGGATTGATTTTTGTCGCTGCGTTAATCGAAACCTTCGTTGGCTTTCTCGATGCCTTGGACTTTGTAACAATTTTGGGTGTGATTCGCTTGAAAACGTCATCCATGGAGTTTGAAGCCTTGATACGTTTATCAAACAACTGTGCCAACCTGATGAGTCTCTGTCGATCTTTCTCCTTCTTCTCTGGTCGAAGACGAAGTTTATGCATCAAGTAAATGTCTTCGATGAGGAACTCTTTACTAGCGATGAGAATTTTCTTATTGTTAATCAATTTTCCAGATATTACGTCACGATATGTCATCCCACGACGCTTAGTGAGTGCTACTTCATACCCAAACTCTTGGGGTCGCATGAAGGGAATGTCGAGAATACCACCCATATTGAAGTCTTCAATTTTTCCAGTTTTCGCTGATAAGAAACGAATGTTGAGATCGAGGGCAAACAATTCGACATCAATGAAGACATCACTCTTACTAGGTTTATTGGTATTTGACAACTTCTTCTTCTTGATTAATGTGTATCTTCGTGTGACATATGGTCCAGTCTGTTTGAAACCAATTCCTAAAAATTTGAATAATTTGGAATGTTTCTTTTGCAACATCATGATTCTCTTCTTGACTCGCATATTCAAACGCTTCGCGAGTTCCCCAAGTTTGTTCCAGAGCGTGAGTTTTATAGCTTGCAATTTACCAAAAAACTGCTCATTCATTGGGATACGCGGTACAAATTTTGCATCGATGTCACTGGTGATGATCCTATCTTTGAAATCTGTGTACAAATTAAACGCCTCTCCACCACTCACGATAAGATCACCTGAATTATTCAAAAACTGTGTGAGTTCTCCGATTGTGTCAAGTATGATATCACGTAAGGAGTCAGTGACAAAAACATACATGATCTTTTCGAAATCTTTACCTGAATGTGTAGTGCGCACTCGACTACGAAATTTACCGAGATCTCTCTGTAAGTTTCGATCGTAGTACTTCTTCAATTTGGCATCCTTGAAAAATAGATTTTCGTCAATGAATTTATCTATGACCACTTTCGAATAAATATTGTCATCCATTATTATATCGTGATATAATAATATGGTTTGCAACGTGATAGAAAACTGTAGATGTTACGCATACAAAGGAAGTAAGGAACAATTTTGCGCTGTGAGAAAGGGACCTAGAATTTTACCATGCCCAGCAGACTGCTGTGCGGGTGGATGCCCTGATGATGGATCTAGACAACCGTTCCGTTACATAGATCGACCAGATCATTTCACAGTGGATAAGCGAGTCTTTATGTTTTTATTGTGGTTAATTGTCACCATAGCGACGATATACTTCTTCCGAGACTTAAAGATTAAACGAGTAAGAAAGATATAATGTCTATTGAAACTATTCAAACCGAGCTTGCTGCCCTCCGCGCCGACGTGAAGAACCTCGCCAAGCTTATCCGTAAGATTAAGAGTACCCAGGATGACCCCGATGGTGAGAAGGCGAAGGCTCGCGCCGCCAACAATGGATTCAACCGAAAGCAGGATGTGACGCCTAAGTTGCGCGCGTTTCTTGAGCTTCCAGAGGGTGAACTCGTATCTCGTTCTGAGGTGACGAAGTCTATCAACAAGTACATCACCGACAAGGGTCTCAAGCACCCCGACAACGGTCGTCAAATTATCCTCGACGACACCCTTCGCGACCTCCTCGCACCCCCCGCAGACGTTCAGGTGACTTACCTTAACCTCCAGAAGTACCTCTCTCCTCATTACATCAAGAAGGAGGCTTAAAAAAATAACACAAAACATAATAAAACATGGTGACTTTCCTTACCAAAGAAGTTGCCGAACAACTTGTTGATACAAAAATCAAAAATCTTGATTTGTATCAAAGAGCTTTTACACATAAATCTGCTCTCAAGGAGTATGAACAATTTACAGAATCATTCGAGACCCTTGAATTTATTGGTGACTCCGTCCTAGGGTTTGTCATCACTAAGTTTTTGTTTGATAGATATGAAAGTCGTCAAGAAGGTTTCCTCACGAAGGCGCGTACCAAACTCGTACGCGGCGAAACCCTCGCAGGAATTGCCAAGAAACTGGGACTCGAAAAGTACGTCATCATGGATGAAAAGGGTGTCAGAAACGGATGGAACAATAACCCCAAGATTTTGGAGGATGTTTTCGAGGCGCTGATCGGCGCCATTTACATGGACATTGGACTCCTTCATGCTAAAGAGTTTATCCTCAGGATCTACCAAGATCCAAATATGGTCGACATGAACTCCATCATGGTCGACGATAACTACAAGGACAAATTAATGCGCCACTGCCAAGTGAATAACTGGGAACTCCCAGAATATCGCGTTGCCTCACACCATGAAGGTATTTTTTACATAGATATTTACATCAATAATCTATTTTGTTCTCGAGGTGCAGCAAAAAGTAAGAAGCAAGCTGAGCAGAACTCGGCTCAGATATATTTTCAAGTGATGGATGGGCTTAAAAATTACAACCTTAATTAACTTAATATGCATCCAAATGTTAGAGCCCTACTCGAAATTGAATTTGCCGCCCAGAAGTCTGAAGAATGGCTTGCTCTCCGTGGCAATATGTTGACTGCTTCAGATGCCGCTACGGCTATAGGTAAAAATAAGTATGACACCCCAGAAGGTCTTCTTCTAAAAAAGTGTGGTGTCGGTGAAAAGTTTACCGGAAACGCAGCAACGAGGCATGGTGAACTTTTCGAAGATGAGGCGCGTATTATTTACGAGCAGCGCCATGGTGAAGTTGTTCATGAATTGGGGTTATGTCCTCATCCCGTGCACAAATGGCTTGGTGGAAGCCCCGATGGAGTTTCTGAAAGTGGAAAACTCATTGAGATTAAATGTCCACCTCAAAGGGCTATTATACCGGGTGAAGTTCCCGAACATTACATGCCACAGCTTCAACTCTGTATGGAGATTCTAGATTTAGAAGAAGCTGACTTCATCCAATACAAACCCGCAGAGACAAATTGGCCTAAACCAGAAGAATTTGATGTAGTAAACGTGAAGAGGGATCGTGAATGGTTCAAGACTTACCTTCCAGTCATGGATGAGTTTTGGAAGAAGGTTTTGTACTACAGAGAACACATCGATGAGTTGCCTAAACCCAAGGAGAAGAAAACGCGTAAGAAGAAAGAGCCACCCCCAGCTGTATGTGAAATTGAGGTACTCCCCGAAGAGGATTTCTACCACGATGATTGACCTCTAGACCTTTCGTTTTTGTATGACGTTACGAGCTTTTTTACCCCTAACAACAGATTGAATCTTTGTCGCGGTAGTTTTAAGAATCACAAACTTTATTTTAATGAGTTCACTTAAAAGAAAAAATACTTAATAATTCAATGCTACCATTTGCAATCAAAGATGATGATGATGTCAAACAGTCTATTGAAATGCTTTTTTCTACACCAGTTAGAGTTATGCAGATAGACAAAGGATTAAATAAAAAGATTCTAGCATTTGTTAAATCTAAATATAAAGAAATGAATTTTTGTGAAGGAGCTGGTGGTAATAATATATCGATAGATGAGAACTTCCTCGACAACGACGAACTCAGTGATATAAAACAAGTGTTGACAGATTCCGTTAATGAATATTTCAAAGAAATTGTCAACCCTGATAAAGATAACAAATTACATATTACCATTTCTTGGATAAATGTGACTCGAAATGGTGAATCACATGCCCCCCATACTCACACAAATAGTATAGTATCTGCTATATTGTATGTAGATACATGTGAAGAAGATACAATTTCATTCACAAACCCAAGAAAAGATATGTTTGGTAATTTTAATTTTTCCCAAAAGTCAGAATTTACAACAGATGAATTGACCTACCCAGCGACAACTGGTAGACTTATTATATTTCCATCTACCTTACGACATCGTGTAAATATCCGACCAAACACATGCAAGGGGGTGAGAATATCTCTATCATTCAATACTTGGGTTAAAGGTACAATTGGCACCTCTCTTGGTATAGATCATTTACGTTTTAACTAATCTATCAAGTCTCAGTTTTTCTTTACTAGGAAAGGTAAATCATCGAAATGTTGATCATGATGCTTTGGACGCTCCAAAAAGCTTGTCATTATATATTTAGAACCCCCCTTTATAATGATATTACCTTTGTGTAAATGTAAATCACTCGTGGGAAAAATTAAAATTTTACCCATCTCGGGTTGTACTTTTCTACCGGAATTGAACTCCGTTGAGCCACCATTTTCTTCATCGATGTCATTTAAATATACAATTATTGCAAGTATTCGACATTCATTAGGGTCCTCGCTATAGTCGCTATGCCAATCAAAATAACCACCTTTATCAGTCCTCGCTATAGTTGGTACTTGGATGCGAGACTTACCAAATATTCGTAAACCACATTTTTCATTGATAACATCTAGATGTTTCATATAGTTCGTATGAACTTTTCTTACTCCTTGTTTAAAAATTTCAAACAACTTATCACGCTCGTCGAGATATACGTCAGACGTTTTTTTTATTTTATCATATATTATCCTTTTTCCACTGTGTGATTCTATTACTTGTCCAATTTTTTTACCCTGAGATTGTTCGTGATAATCTATGAATGCCCGACATTGTTCAGTGGTAAAAACGTTTCTCATCTCAAATATAGACCTGTCGTATACATCAAGCATAATTATTAAAGTATTTTTTTCTTTATCCTTTAAATCAATATATATTATGCCTAAGTTGAAGAAGACTCGAAAGAAAAATAAAACTTTTCTACGACGATGACTGATGAGGAAATCGAGGCCCGCCTCCGACAGCAAGCTCAAGGACCATATGGTCTTAATGGTCGTCTCATTGGTCCTTACCAGAGAGAGGGTGTAGAATGGATGCTTGGAATGGAGAATCAAAGAGATGGTCCCAAAGGTGGATTCCTCTGTGACGAAATGGGTTTGGGTAAGACCGTGCAGCTTATTTCCACTATTCTTGGTAATCCACGTCCTCGCACACTCATCGTCGTACCCAAATCTATTATCACTCAATGGCGTGATGAGATCATTAAATTTGCACCCAAATTGAGTATTAATATATACGATGGACCAGATCGTGAAATATATGATACATGTGATATCACTATTGCACCATATACACTTCTCACTGTAAAAGGTGCTGAGGTTGGTGCACCCACCCCACTTCATCATATGAAATGGGATCGAGTCATCCTCGATGAAGCCCATGAAATTCGTAACAAGAAATCAAAGTTGTTCAAGAGTGTATGTCGCTTGAAGACAGAGATCAAATGGATTGTGACGGGTACACCTGTATTTAATTCAATGGAGGATTTTGTGTCTTTGTGTACGTTCTTGGGTCTCTCGAAGGTGGTTGTACAGGGTATGACGAAACAAATCAAAGACATCTACATCCTTCGTCGAACAAAGGATGACTTGGCCCAAATCAACGAACGTCTTCGGCTCCCACCATGTCACTTTGAGAATGTGGAACTTGAGATGTTCAAAGAAGAGAAGACTCTTTACGAGTGTGTGTTCCTCGAGGCTCAGGGCATCATCAGGGATGCATTCAAAAATGCTGTCAGTTTGAATGCGAAGAATATGGTCATCCTGGAGTGTCTTCTTCGTGCGAGGCAGTGCATGATATGGCCACAGATGTATCTAAATGGGGTGGCTAAACAGAACGAGACCCAACCCGAGATGTGGAGGAGTAGGTCTAATAAGATGGAGACCCTCTTCAGGATGATTGGAGAACACCCTTCAGAAAAGTCTCTCATTTTCTGTCAGTTTAGGGGTGAGATGAACTACATTCAGTCTCAGCTTGACTGTCCCGTGTTCCGAATTGATGGTTCTGTACCCAAGGAGGAGCGCGTCAGACAGATTGAGGATTTCAAGAAGGCTGCACCGGGAGCTGTCTTCATCATCCAGATCAAGAGTGGTGGTCAAGGTCTCAATCTCCAAGAGGCGACACGTGTCTATATTACTGCACCCTCGTGGAATCCCGCAACTGAGCTTCAGGCGATCGGTAGGGCGCACCGCACTGGACAGACCAAAGTTGTTCACGTTAAGAAATTGGTCTATAAAGAGTGTAATAGATTTGTCAGTGTCGAAGAGGAAATGATGGCTCTCCAGGGACATAAATCCCTCGTATGTTCAGAAGTGTTTAACGACGATCGTGTTAAGACACAAATTCCCGTGAAAAGAACGACGGCTAAAATCTCGATTCTCGACATCAAGAAAATTTTCCGCGCGTAATATAAATGACTGTTGGTTCTCGCGCTGAAGTTTTCCATGGTACTGCGGACAATACTGCTGGTGGTCTCACCAAGAAGGATCTCATGAAGGATTCCAACGATGGTCGCATCAAAAGCAAGGCTGCTCAGCAGGCTGCACTCGCTCGTATGAAGAATGAGGGTAAGAAGGCTATGGTGAAGGTGTTCAAGCCCAAGGGTGGTAAGTTCAAGCTTCAGCCCAAGGAGGGCACCAAGGCGTACGACAAGCTCATCAAGAAAATGTGAGCGTACAATAAGAATGACCCTTACAAAGTGGAACGAGTCTGTCAAAGTGGCTAAGATTAAGTTAGGTCTGGACCCAAAGAAATTTACCAGAATACAGGGTAAATTGCTTAAGGAGGCTCAGGCTATTTATAGTATTTTACTTCTTAATAAATCTAAATAATAAATTGAAATCCCTTAAGATTTTGTGGTTCGTAGACGACAAGCTGATTGAGCTTCCAAGTACAACCAAACTTTCTGTTCAAGAAATACACACTATTCAGCTCGACGATAGCATGTCCTGAATTTCTTGCATAGAGACCGTTAGTTACATCATCCTTTTTGGTGTTCTTATCCCCGTCAAATACAGTGGCCTTGATTTGTTCCTCTACATTCGTATCGACCTTGATTCGAAACTTCGGTTCCCTACCAGGTGACTCTTTCACGTTGGAATTAAACATCGGTAGTAGCTCTTCTTTGGTCATCGTAGACCCGAAAATAACATCACTCTGTTCGACCACGGCATCGATGATTGTGTTCTCCAATTTCCGTAGAGAATCGTAAAACTTCTTCATGTAGCTCTCCTCTTCATCCCAACCCTTAATGGCGAAATCAATATTGTATTTGGTGGGTCCAACTTCAGGTGTAAATCCCGAAACACCGAATGGCATATACATACGTGGAAGTTGTACACGCAAGGGAGTCCCCTGCTTTGTAGAAATGACAATTTTTCGGTTATTATATTTATTAATTTGGAGGTTTTCGATTGCTGCGTCCATGTCTTTCTGTTATTTATGCAGTTCAAAACTTTAAGCTGAACACGCCACACAATCCGGCTCTAAACTAAATTGGATTGGTCGAGCTTTCGCCTTTGAACGAAGATAATACATACCCGTTTTGAGACCAGATTTCCATGCGTACATGTGCATCGACGAAAGCTTTGAAAGGGTAGGACTCTCTATGAAGAGATTCATAGATTGTGATTGGTCAATGAAGCGACCGCGATCGGCTGCCATATCAATGATACATTTCTGACTAATTTCCCACACAGTTTTGTAAAGATTCTTAATATCATCAGGGATGTCTACAATGTTCTGGATAGAACCACCAGCCTTCACCATGATGTCCTTCATCTCTTTCGACCAGAGACCCACCTTCTTGAGATCATCAACGAGATGCTTGTTGACCACAACGAATTCACCAGCGAGGGTGCGCCTGAGGTAAATGTTCGTCGTGTAGGGTTCGAAACACTCATTATTGCCCAGGATTTGTGCAGTGGAAGCTGTGGGCATGGGAGCCATGAGAAGACTGTTTCGGAGACCCTTCATCTTCACACGCTCACGCATTGCGTCCCAGTCATAGCGACCACTGAACTTGGTCTCACCCTCCCACATATCTGGTTGAAGTACACCTTCAGAAGCAGGAGAACCCTCGAAACTCTCATACGATCCCTCCATCTCAGCCAATTCTGAACTTGCTTCGAGTGCCGCGTGGTACATAGTCTCGAAAATGTGTGCATTCATGAGACGAGACTTCTCAGAATCAAAGGGAAGACCGCATAGGATGAATACATCCGCGAGGCCCTGGACACCCAAGCCGATGGGGCGATGCTTCATATTAGATCGACGAGCAGTTTCAACTGGGTAAAAGTTACGGTCGATGACCCGATTGAGGTTCTTTGTCACAGTCTTCACAACTTCGTGGAGCTTGTCATAGTCAAATGTCTTCGTCTCCTTGTTCACATATTTGGGGAGAGCGATAGAAGCCAGGTTGCACACAGATGTCTCATCCTTGTCGGTAAATTCCAAAATTTCTGTGCATAAATTTGAACTCTTGATGACACCTAAGTTCTTTTGGTTGCTCTTGGCGTTGCATGCATCTTTGTAGAGCATGTATGGGGTTCCAGTCTCAGTTTGGGACTTGAGAATAGCCTTCCACACATCGGCGGCTGGAACTGTTGCACTAGCAAGACCTTCTTCTTCGTACTTGGTGTAGAGTTCATCAAACTCCTTGCCATAGACATCCGAAAGACCCTTCGCCGTGTCAGGGCAGAAGAGAGACCAATTACCACCCTCCTCGACCCTCTTCATGAACAGGTCAGGAATCCACATGGCAGAGAAGAGATCGCGACACCGTGCCTCCTCGTCGCCTTGGTTGAGACGCAACTCCAGGAAGTCCATGATGTCCGCGTGCCAAGGTTCGAGATAGACAGCGATGGATCCCTTACGACGACCCGCCTGATTCACATAACGTGCGGTGGCATTGAAGACCCTGAGCATGGGAATAATTCCATCAGATTGACCATTCGTACCCCTAATTCGAGACTTATTGGCACGAATGTCGTGAATATGCATACCAATACCACCCGCCCACTTACTGATTTGCGCACACTCTGTGAGTGTACCATAAATGCCATCGATCGAATCTGCCTTATTGGCGATTAGAAAGCACGAAGACATCTGAGGGCGAGGCGTTCCCGCGTTGAAGAGTGTAGGTGTTGCATGAATGAAAAGACCTTGGGACATCTTGTCATAGGTTTCGAGGACAGCTGGGATGTCCTTACCATGAATACCTATAGCAACACGCATAAACATGTATTGAGGTGTTTCGATGAGCTTCCCATCAACCCTCTGGAGATAGCTCTTTTCGAGGGTTTTTAGACCAAAGTAGCCAAAATTGAAATCACGATCCGCTTTGATATGCTCCTTCACCTGCTGTGCAACTTCAACAACTTCATCAGTGATGACACCAGCTTTTTGAAGTTTACGCATGGCGAGATGAAAATTATTGGGGCAAACCTTTTGAATGTTGCTCGCGACAATACGAGTAGCAAGTGTCTCATAGTCGGGGTCGGAGGTGATCATACCAACGCAAATTTCAGCAGAAAGGGTATCAATTTCTTGTGTGGTGATGTTGTCATACATCGAAGAAAATACCTGTTGAGCAACCTTGGATGAATCACATTTATCGGAGAGTCCATACGTTAAGTTCTTGATCCTATTGGTGACATTGTCAAATTTCATATCCTCAATACGACCTGAGCGTTTAGTGACCCTCATATACCTAAAGTTCTACTTTTATTTTTAACTTATTTCTTACAGTTCTCAAGATCCTTGCTCCTCACGGATACGGTACCGAAGGTCTCGAACTTGCGGTTGGGTTGGAGAAGGTAGGTATTCACGAAGAATGGACCTTGTTCACCAGCCTTGGCCACTGGGGGGTAGGAACCCACGAAACAGGCTGGGGGTTTGCATGGTATTTCCTCAAAATTTGGGGGTTTGCTGGCGTATACTTCATTAAAGTCAGCGAAGTTCAGCATTTACTATGTACATATAATTTTTTTCGGCGATTATATTAAATGAGTGATTCCATCAAGCAGTGTGACACTCCACTGAATACCCTATTTTTTTCTGAATTCAACACAAATCTTCTCCAGCGTGGTATTCGTCAGGCCTTCAAGGATAAGACTGGTATCGCCATTGACTATCAAAATGTAGATGATTTGTATGGCATCATGCGGATGGTGTTCATAAACAACTCAGGTGATCATTACAACCAAGTCAGAGAGCAGGTCAGGGCCATGAATACTCGTGTCATCAGCACCGCCATGTCTCAAATTCAGACTGGGGTGTCTCAATACATCGCTTATACCCGTGACATCGACACTATTAGTACCCCCCTGGATCAACCAATTAATACCAGTACCACTGGAAAAAAAATTGACTTCAACAACAAAATTGGCATCAATTAAAGATTACAAACTATTGAATAATAAGTTATGAGTCTAAACTATTACAAAACCGAAACTGAAAGGGTCTGCAAATCAAAGGGATGGGATCGTGCACCCATAGACACCGTATGGCTCCTCCTGTCCGAGGAAGTTGGAGAATTAGCATCAGCCATTCGTCAGTACAAAAAAACGTTCAAGAAGACAAATCTCAAGAAGGATCGTGGTACTGATGTTATGATGGAGATGGGAGATGTTTTTAGTTATCTCTTTCAACTCGCACACATGTTGAATGTTGATCTGGATAAAATGTGGGAAGAACATCGGTGCAAAATGCATGAAAAAAATTATAATCTGAAGTAGTAATAACAGCGATGAGTGAATATATGCTCAACGACGATGATGCCATCAATGACGTGAACCCATTTGTCACACACGATTTTTCCCTTCCAGGGGGTGTGCGAGAGACGGGAAATTTTGCGGATTTTGTTGAAATGAAGAAATCTATCCAATTTCCAGTTAAGGAGGAGAAAAGTGTTTTCTGTAGCACGGGTCTTTGTAAGGACGAGACTAAACCATGCCTGATTAATAAGAAGGTACGTCCTCAACGGAACATTGATTACGGGTTCACACGCCAGTCAAAAAAGGTCATCGTGGGTGTGTCTAATAAGAGTGTACCCTACTTTTGGATATTTCTGGGCATCCTCATCATTGCTCTAATTCTATTATTTTTACGACGTTGAAGAAATATTTGAGTCGAGATGTATTCATACAATTTTGAATAACGTCAGGTAGATACTTCTTACATAACTTCTTAACGATCTCCATCTGCCAAGCACACTTCATATTTACACGAGGTGGTTGGAATGTTGGATCCAAAATTTTCATTGCGTGGGCGATACGAACATATACTCGATCACTTTGTTCATACGCTAAAACATTATCAAGAATAAGTTCAGCCATACGCTGACGAACTTCGAGTGTTTTCTTGACCATTGTGTCTAGAAATTTCTCGTAAGGGATCGATTGTTTGTTAGACTCAATGTACGACCAGTCAGCTAGAGGTTCAGTATTCATGTAATCTGTGAAAGTTACATAACCTTTACCTTTCATATAACGCTCATACACAATTTCAACATATGCGAGATCAGACTCTACATCATGGATAGATTTGGCGGAGTTTATGAAAGAGGTCATATACCTTTAAGGTAAATGTTTTCTCTAAGTATTATATAAAGTAAGATGGCAGGATCTCAGGATATGATGATAATCGTTGTCATGATGGTGATGATGTCTTCAGTATTTTCGGTGCTTGCAGGTAGTGGATGGTTT
>TARA_R110001592_G_scaffold59912_2_pt1 | contig 15457 bp, 13 predicted proteins | sample TARA_R110001592 | Tara Oceans TARA_R110001592 (sample SAMEA4398387) | marine metagenome | biome: Polar Biome; feature: [SRF] surface water layer (ENVO:00010504); material: water (ENVO:00002006), including particulate matter (ENVO:01000060) such as... | depth 5 m
TACAAGGTTCAATTGTTCTTTTAATTAAACTATCTGCTAATTGTTCAAATTGAGATCTTGTTAATGTCTTAACTAAGTGTTTTGGTCCAGCAGCAGTTACCGTAACGTATGGTAAGTTGATTTCTGACTGAGTTGTACTTGAAAGTTCAATTTTAGCTTTTTCTGCAGCTTCTTTTAAACGTTGTAAAGCCATAGGATCTTTACGTAAATCAACTGACTCATCTTTATTAAATTCATCAGCTAACCAATCAATAATAACTTGGTCAAAATCATCACCACCTAAATGCGTATCTCCATCAGTTGACTTTACTTCAAAAACACCATCTCCCAATTCTAATACAGATACATCATGAGTACCTCCACCACAGTCAAAAACTGCTATTTTCATATCTTGATCTTTTTTATCAAGACCATATGCTAGTGCCGCAGCAGTAGGTTCGTTAATAATTCTTTTAACTGTTAAACCAGCTATTTCTCCAGCCTCTTTAGTCGCTTGTCTTTGAGAGTCATTAAAGTATGCAGGAACTGTAATCACAGCTTCTGTAACTGTTTGCCCTAAATAATCTTCAGCTGTTTTCTTCATTTTTTGAAGAACCATAGCTGAAATCTCTTGAGGAGTATATAACCTATCATCAATTTTAACTCTAGGTGTATTGTTATCACCTTTTTCTACTTTGTAAGAAGATCTTTTTATCTCTTCTGTAACTTGATCAAACGTATTTCCCATAAAACGCTTTATAGAAGAAATCGTTTTAGTCGGATTTGTAATTGCCTGTCTTTTTGCAGGATCTCCAACTGCTCTTTCTCCACCTTCTATAAAAGCTACTATCGAAGGTGTTGTTCTTTTACCTTCAGCATTAGGAATTACCACTGGCTCATTTCCTTCCATAACAGAAACACATGAGTTTGTAGTTCCTAAATCTATTCCAATAATTTTACCCATTGTATTTAATTTTAATTTGTAAACATTTTTTAATTACTCTGCTATAGTCAAAGGATGTGCCATTCCATTTTCAGCGTAAAAATGGCAGAAAAGCTTCTAAATAAAAAGTATTTTATAAGTAATAATGACATTAAGTCATAAAAAAAGCTTCAACTAAGTTGAAGCTTTTTAATAAAACCAAGTGATATTATTGACAAATATTTTGAGGAGTAGAACCTGTTCCTGTTTTAACCTCTGTACAAAACTCTCTTCCCATGGTTATAATTTTTTTAATAGTATATTCACTTAGATTAATCCTACCATCATAACCAACTTCTCCGATATCAGGTACCCCTGCAGACTTTTTCACATATATAGTCCTTGAAGAAAACAAACCTAACCCATTTGTAATATTTGTAAAATCGGGTTTATTTTGACTAATCCCTACTGAAGGATCATTAATTGACATATAAGTACTTAAATCTATGCCTGCTAAGGTATATTCTATCGTAGCATTTTTTATTCTTCTTTGTATAAGATTTGCCGTTGTAGTAGGTATTTTAGATTCAATTGCTGAAAATAAATCATTACCAGAAATTGAGAAAGACAAATTATTACCTTGAAGATTAGTTGCTAATTCTTCGCCCATTGAAATTCTTATAGATTTATCCCTTAGTACTGTATCTTTTGGAGTACTAGAATTATCATCTGTATCCTCTAGTGTGAATTCAATATAATTAAAAACAAACTCCGCTTTAACACGACCAAGGTTTGAGCTTGGTGTCAAATCAAAAATTTGAGTCTTAGCAGTATAAGATGAATTCATTAGATCTATAATATTAAATACAGAAGCTGTGGGGTTTTTAACAATGCCCGTTTCTGCCGAAACTGTTTTTTCTATAGCAATATTATAAATAGATAATTTATAAATGTTATCAGTATTTAGATTTGCTTTAGTAAACTTGTATAATACATTTGTTGTATTATCAAAAACACCATCATCTTTAGGTATGTCATTTACAACCCTATCCAATTTATATTCATCTACATAAACTCCTGACGGTGTAAACTCATCAATTTTAACACTAATTTCCCCATTAGCGTAATTATAATTATCAGCATTAGCAGCTAAGTCATTCGCTGACCCTTCTCCAATAAAACCTTTGTTTATTTTAATATAATGATCTGTTTCGCTTGGATCTAAAAGCCCATAAACAATTGTCATATCTTTATACTCAGCTTTAGTTTTTATATCTGTTTCACAAGAAGTAAATATCAAAGCTGTAATAATTGATGTAAAGAATACTATTTTTTTCATATCTATATAAATAACCACGTAGGCAAATTTATCATTTTAAATTTAACCAAACATATTTTGTAGCTTTGTCTTCCATATATTTTATTAGTGGTTAAAAACTTAATTAAACGGTTAATTATTAAAAACGAAAGGTGTTATGTCTGTTCATAAAAGTGATATAAAAAGAGTTACTACTCATGTTTTACAAGAAATGAAGCTGAAAGGCGAAAAAATAGCTATGCTAACTGGTTATGATTTTTCAATGGCAAAAATTATTGATAATGCGGGAATTGATATAATTTTAGTTGGAGATTCTGCTTCCAATGTAATGGCGGGCCATGAAACAACACTTCCTATTACATTAGACCAAATGATTTATCATGCATCTTCGGTAATAAGAGCTGTAGAAAGAGCTTTAGTTGTTGTTGATTTACCTTTTGGAGCGTATCAAGGGAATTCAAAAGAAGCACTTACCTCTTCAATTCGAATTATGAAAGAGTCTGGAGCACATGCCGTAAAACTTGAAGGTGGAGAAGAAATTCTTGAATCTGTAAAAAGAATATTATCTGCAGGTATTCCTGTAATGGGACATTTAGGTTTGATGCCTCAATCAATTTATAAATATGGAACTTATGTTGTAAGAGCAAAAGAAGATGAAGAGGCTGATAAATTAATTGAAGATGCTAAGCTTTTAGAAGAGGCTGGTTGTTTTGCAATTGTATTAGAAAAAATACCTGCAACTTTAGCTACTAGAGTTGCTCAAAAAGTTAAAATACCTGTAATTGGTATTGGTGCTGGTAATGGTGTTGATGGACAAGTACTAGTTGTACATGACATGCTGGGTATCACTCATGAATTTAGTCCTCGTTTTTTAAGACGATACAATAATCTTTATGAAGAAATTAAAGGATCTGTTGAAAACTACATAAAAGATGTAAAAACACTTGATTTCCCTAATGACAAGGAGCAGTATTAAAAATTTAACAAAAAAAGTAAAAGTCAATACTTTTTAAACTTATTGTTTTAAATCAATACATTTTTTTAAATTTAACCTATGAGAAGAAGTTTATCTCTTTTTTTTGTAGGTTTTTTTATTGTTTTTGGGTGTAAACTAAATGCCCAAAAGCTCCATTATGAACTACCTGAAAATGCCTCAAAACTTTATAATTCTGGTAATTATGTAAAGGCTCTTGAGCTTTATAAAGAACTTCATAAAAAAGACCTAAAAAATGTAAAAAACACTTATTACTTTGGGGTATGTCTAATTAATACTCACCAATATGATGACGGAATTAAAACTTTGGAAAAAATTTCCACAAAGCCAAATTGCCCCGATGAAGTTTGGTTTCACTTAGCTAAAGGTTATCACTATACACTTCGCTTTGATAAAGCAATATCCTACTTCAAAAAATTCATTAATTTAAATAAAGATGAAAAATTAAATGACGAAGCTAATCGTCTTATAGAGATGTGCCTAAATGCAAAAAATTTAGTTAAAAATCCTGTAAATGTAAATTTTGAAAACATTGGAGAAAGAATTAACTCTAAAGGAAAAGATTATTTACCTTTTATAACTGATAATGAGTCATTACTCCATTTTACAACAAGAAGAGAAGGGACAACAGGTAGAATATATGACATGGAAGGTTATTACACCTCTGATATTTATACAGCCAAATACAAGTATGAAAAATGGAGTAAAACAAGATCTGTTGGCTATCCAAACTCTTATGGTAATGAGTTTACTGCTGGAGTTTCTGAAGATGGTGAAAAAATATTTTACTACCTCAATAATCCTGACAACAAAAACGTTCTACATATTTCTCGAAAAAGTAAATCTTCCTTTAAGAAATCAGCTGCTATAAAAAGCAAAAGCATAAACGCTAAAAGTAGCGAACAAATTTCAGCGACCATTACGAACGATGAAAACACTTTAATATTTAGTAGTAATAGAGCTGAAAGTATTGGAGGTTTTGATTTATATACTTGTAAAAAACTACCAAATGGTAAATGGGGTGAACCAGCAAATTTAAGTTCAAATATTAACTCTATAGCTAATGAGAATTACCCCTATTTAACTGATAATGGCAATACCTTATATTTTGTCTCTGATGGATACAATAGTATGGGAGGATATGATATTTTTAAGTCAACCTTTAATGAAGAAACAAATGAATGGTCAGCACCAATAAATATTGGATACCCAATAAACACACCTATTGACGATTATAACATTTGCTTTACCAACGATAAAAAGTTTGCCTACATAGCAGCTATAAGAAAAGATTCTTATGGAGATTACGATATTTATAAAATAAATTTTGAAGAAACTCCGGCTCAATTATCTACCATAAAAGGATATGTTTTAAATGCTGACTCCACTATTTTAAATACTCCTATCCACATTGAAGTTTTCAATTCTAAAACTGGTGACTTGCAAGGCATTTACGACAGTACAAAAAAAGGAACCTACATCATGATATTACCTCCTGGTCAGTACAACTTGGTTGCCGAAATTCCAAATCGAGGTACATTTAAAGAAAAATTAGCTATAAAGGATAGAAAATCATTTAAACCTGAAATATCACGCAATATTCGTGTTAACTTTGCTCAAGAAATAGAACAAAGCCACTAACGACTATTAATTTGATGACTACCGTTGACAACCTTGAAATTTTATATGAAGACAATCATATCATTGCAATTAACAAAAGGTCATCAGACATTGTTCAAGGAGATAAAACTGGAGATACCCCTCTTAACGAAATAGTAAAACAATACATTAAAATTAAATACAACAAACCTGGCGACGTTTATTTAGGTACTACTCATAGAATTGACAGACCTGTGAGCGGTATAGTTTTGTTTGCTAAAACAAGTAAAGCTCTTGAACGGTTAAACAAAATGTTTAAAGAAAAAACGATTCAAAAAACCTATTGGGCAATAGTAAAAAACAAACCCGAACATAACGAAGCTCATTTAGTTCATTACCTAAAGAAAAATGAGAAAAACAATAAATCATCTGCATATATTAATGAAAAAGGAGATGCTAAAAAATCTGAATTAAAATATAAATTGATTCATGAATTTAATAATTTCTTTTTATTAGAGATAACCCCCTATACAGGAAGACATCACCAAATTAGAGTTCAGTTATCTGCCATTAACTGCCCCATTAAAGGAGACTTAAAGTATGGTTTTAATCGTTCAAATAAAGATGCTTCTATTAGTTTGCATGCCAGAAAAATAGAATTTATCCATCCAGTAAAAAAAGAACCGTTAACTATTATTGCCAATCCAAATATTGAAGATAATTTATGGAATGAAGCTGTCAATATTTTTCGAAAATAATTCGTAATACTTAACATTTTTTAACAAAAAATAAGCACTAACATCTTTACAGGTAACGTTTTAAGGCTAAACTTTGTAATTAAGTTTAACATTTAAAATCTGTAAAAATGAAAAAAATAATTAAACCTACCCTCGCCTTAGTTGGACTATTAACCCTTAGTGGTTTTTTTTCCATTGCCTTATACAAGTCATTAGCTCAAGAAGAAAAAATTAAAGTTGTAGAACAGACTACACCTCCACAGTCTTTATTAGCATCAAATAAAACCATTGCTGGTTTTGTAAATTTTGAATATGCTGCAGAAATGAGTGTAAATTCAGTTGTACACATTAAAACTAAAACTGAAATAAGACGGCAAGCTGACCCTTTACTTGAGTTCTTTTATGGACGACCTCAACAGCTTCCTCCTCAATCCATTCAATCCTCTGGTTCTGGTATTCTTATTTCTAACGATGGTTACATTGTTACCAATAACCATGTTATTGATGGTGCTCAAGATATTGAGGTTGTACTGAACAATAAAAAAACCTTTACTGCCGAAATTATTGGTAACGACCCCAATACTGATTTAGCTTTATTAAAAATTGAAAGCAACGATTTACCCTATATTGAATATGGAAATTCGAACGATTTAAAAATAGGAGAATGGGTGTTAGCTGTTGGTAATCCTTTTAATCTTACCTCAACTGTTACTGCAGGAATAGTAAGTGCAAAAGGAAGAGATATAAATATTTTAAAAAACGATCCTTATACAGGTATTTCAGCAATTGAATCATTTATACAAACAGATGCCGCAGTAAACCCAGGTAATAGTGGTGGTGCTTTGGTAAATACGAATGGAGAACTAATTGGTATTAATACAGCTATACAGTCGAATACTGGATCTTACACTGGCTACTCTTTTGCAATTCCTGTAAATATTGTAAAAAAAGTAGTGAGAGATTTGAAAGAATTTGGAACCGTACAAAGAGCATTTATAGGCGTTAGCATTGCTAATATAGATAAAAAACTAGCTAAAGAAAAGGATATTACTGAATTAACTGGTGTATATGTTAATGGTGTTACTAAAAATGGTTCAGCTGCAAAAGCAGGTATTAAAAATGGAGATATCATAAAAAAAATAGGAAATAAAACTATTAATGATGTACCTGATTTACAAGAGCAAATTGGACAATTTAGACCAGGTGATAAAATATCTATTTCTTTACTAAGAGATAATGAAGAAATGGATGTTTCACTTACACTAAAAAATTTAAATGGTGACGAAGAGATTATTAACAATAACGAAAATGAACTTGTAAAAATACTTGGAGTCAAATTGGTTGAATTAAATAAAAAAGAATTGACCTCATTAAAGCTTAATAATGGTGTTAAAGTTGCACAATTATACAACGGAAAACTTCGCTCTATAGGGATAAATGAAGGTTTTATCATCACAAAAATCAACCATCAAAAAATCAACTCTATTAAAGACATCTCGACTGCTTTATCAAGTATAAAGGGCGGCGTGTTACTGGAAGGTATATATGAAAATGGTCGAAGAGAGTACTACGGATTTGGTTTATAACAATATTGATTTTATATGTTAAAAAGCTGTAAATTAATTTACAGCTTTTTTTGTTTTATAAATCCATAGGATGAATGGAACGACCAGTAAAGGCAAGCAATTTAATTAAGATAAAAAAAATTCTATTTTTAGTGAAAAGTGAAAAGCAATCAAAAATATCGGTAAATTTGCGTACCCTATCAGTATTAACATAAACTATCTCTATGAGACAACTAAAAATTACCAAATCTATTACCAATCGTGATAGTGCATCTTTGGACAAATATCTACAAGAAATTGGACGAGAAGAGTTAATAACTGCGGAGGATGAGGTAGAATTAGCCCAAAAGATAAAACAAGGTGATCAAGTTGCTCTCGAAAAACTAGTTAAAGCAAATTTAAGATTTGTTGTTTCTGTTTCTAAACAATACCAAAATCAAGGGTTAACCCTACCCGATTTAATAAATGAAGGTAATTTAGGCTTAATTAAAGCGGCTCAACGTTTTGATGAAACTCGTGGATTTAAGTTTATATCTTATGCTGTATGGTGGATTCGTCAATCAATACTTCAAGCAATAGCTGAACAGGCTAGAATTGTAAGATTACCTTTAAATCAAGTGGGTTCTTTAAATAGAATTAACAAAGCATTTTCTCAACTAGAACAAGAATTTGAAAGAGAACCATCTCCTTATGAAATTGCCGATTTATTAGAAATTGATAAGGATAAAGTTTCTGAATCAATGAAAATATCAGGGCGTCACATTTCTGTGGATGCTCCATTTAGAGATGATGAAGATGGAAACTTATTGGATGTTTTAGCAAACGATAACACTCCAAATTCAGATATTGGATTGATGAATGAATCTTTACAAAAAGAAATTAATCGTTCTTTAGCGACTCTAACTGATAGAGAACAAGATGTGATTAAATTGTTTTTTGGAATAGGAATACAACACCCTTTATCTCTTGAAGAAATAGGAGAAAAATTTAACTTAACAAGAGAACGAGTAAGACAAATAAAAGAAAAAGGAATTAGACGATTAAGACATACCTCGAAAAGTAAATTATTAAAAACATATTTAGGATAAAATGGAAGTGTTAAATCAAAACAAGAACGCTTACGAAGCAAAATTAAATCAATACGTAAGTGATGAAAAAGCTGCGGTAAGCTTAATTAGTTCTATTGGACATTTAATGTATGAGAAATCAATAGAATTAGTATTATTTAGAAACCCATTAGTTGACATTAGTATTTCTGAAGTATTAAAACTTCATAAAAAAGCAAAAACAATTAGCTTTAAACCCGTTGATATTCAAATCACTTGTGAAATAGCTAAAGAACTTATTAATTTAGAACTAGCTCCTTCTAAATTGGACATAGGTCGTTTAGCTAGTGAATGGGCATATGAAAAAGGAAATTACTCATCTCTTACCGATTTTTTAAATAATAAATTGAGTGGATTTCAAAATGACAACTCACATCAATTAAATCCTAAAGATGTTGTACTATATGGTTTTGGTCGTATTGGACGTTTAGCTGCTCGTGAATTAATTAAACAAGCTGGTAAAGGTCAACAGTTGAGGTTAAAAGCAATTGTGACTCGTTCAGTAACTAATGATGATATCATTAAAAGAGCTGCTTTATTAAGAAATGATTCAGTTCATGGGTTTTTCTCAGGTACTGTTGAAGAAGATTTAGAAAATAAAGCGTTAATTATAAATGGTCAGATTGTAAAAATAATTGAAGCAAAAAATCCTGAAGATGTAGATTATACCAGCTACGGAATAAATGATGCTTTAATTATTGACAACACTGGAGTATTTACGAATAAAGAACAACTTGGAAGACATTTAAAAGCTAAAGGCGTTAGTAAAGTACTTTTAACTGCTCCAGGTAAAGAAATTCCAAATGTAGTTTATGGTATCAATGAAGGTAATTTAGACATTGAAAATGATGATATTTTCTCAGCTGCATCTTGTACAACTAATGCAATTTCTCCTATTTTATATACTATTGAAAACACATTAGGGGTAGTAAGAGGTCATATCGAAACTGTTCATGCTTATACTAACGATCAAAACTTGTTAGATAACATGCACAAAAAACCAAGAAGAGGTCGTTCTGCTGCTATCAACATGGTTATTACTTCTACTGGTGCTGGTAATGCAGTAACTAAAGTAATTCCTTCATTAAAAGATAAATTAACTGCAAATGCAGTTAGAGTTCCCACACCAAATGGTTCGTTAGCTATTTTAAGTTTAAATGTAGCTAAAGAAACAAGTATTGAAGAGTTAAATGAAATTATTAGAAAAGCAGCTCTTGAGGGTGGTTTAGTAAATCAAATTAAATACGAAAACGATCCTGAATTAGTATCGAATGATATTATTGGAAATATATGTTGTTCTGTTTATGATAGTAATGCTACTATTGTCTCTAGCGATAAAAAGAATATTGTTCTATACGTATGGTACGATAATGAATTTGGATACACTAAACAAGTAATTAGATTAGCTAAATACATTGCAAAAGTTAGAAGATTAATTTATTACTAATCAGAATACTAGTTTAAAAATAATAAAGCTCACTAGAAATGGTGAGCTTTTTCTTATACTAAAATATGAAAGAAGAAAAAACGAAAAATAACCGTTTAAATAATATTTTAAAAGATTTAAATGGTTCTGATGAAAAGAAAATCACAACAGCTATAAAACAATTACGAAAACATGGTAATGCTAAAGCTATAGAGCCTTTGATTGACAGATACATGAGCAGTGATAATGATATTGTTAAAGAAGACATTACCTCCCTCCTTTTTGATTTAAAAGATGAATCTGCTGTTCCTGAGTTAATCAATGTAATGTCAAAAGCAAAATTTGAAAAGATAAAACCTTTTATCATTTCCATTTTATGGCAAGCTGCTATTGATTCTAGTAACCATATAAGTACTTTAGTAAAAGAGGCTATAATGGGAGATTATATGACCTGTATTGAAGTGTTAACTGTTATTGAGAGTTATGATTCTTCATTTAATGAAGAAGAAATAGAGGACTTAAAATTTGATTTAGATGAAGCAATAGAAGAAGCTGATATAGAAAAACAAAAGTTACTAATAACCATTAAATCGGTTTTAGAAGGCTTAAACATCGAATATTAAAAGAATAAATTTGTTTTCAAACAAAAACAGCTCTCAAAAATTTGAGAGCTGTTTTTATTTGATTAAAATACTGGAGAGAATATTATTCTGATTTCCCTCCAATTCTTATTCCAATTTTAACTGCTAATCTTAAGTCAACGGCAAGTTCGTTTCCAAAAAATGGTACATAGTTGTTTTCATCAAACTCTTTGTACTCTGTCTTAAATGTTCCAAAACCATCTTTAGTACCATCTTCAAAATCAGAATTACTGTACTTTACATCATTCATTATGAATTTACCAATACCTGCAGTTACTTCTAAAAACAAGGCTCCTGTAGTTTTCCATTTATAACCTGCCATAGCACCTAATGAAAGTCCTGATGAAGTTATATCTGTTTTCACTTCTGTCTTTGTTGTAGGAGTCGATACATCATAATAACTATACTCTACCCCTTTAGAAGATGACGTTCTAAACTTACCATAAATACCAATATAAATACCATCATTTCCTTTGTTAGGTGTCATAAAATATTTATATTCTGGTATTATATTCATTTCAGCATAATCAATTTCACCATTCATGTCTTTAGTGTCTGACAACATATTTTTTGCTGCCATATTAAAGTTAATTCCAACAGAATTATTACTATTAATTGCATACTCATAACCAATTCCATACTTAGAAAAGACGAATCCCAAAACATCAGTACTGATATCATGTTGAGCTTTTATATCTAAACCAGAAAATAATAAAGCTGCTACTATTAATTTTTTCATAATAATAAATTTAAGTGTTTAAATTACCAAAGAGATTTATAAGTCACATTTGCTTTTGGTCCTTTACCATACGCAACACCTATATCTCTAATCGCTTGTATTCTTTCACTTTCTTGTTGTTGATCTTTAACAATATATTTCCATTCTCTGTCGTCAATTTGCTTCACTTTTGCAGCAATTTTATTTGATAAAGTTTTAGCTTGTCCAATACAAGAGGCGTCAGGATTAATCGAAGCTAAAATAGCACCTGCTTTTTCAGCCGCTGCCATATCTTGAGCAGCATTCCAAATACCTGTAGCTTCTTGCAATTTCACCTTACACTCATTATCGATTTTAGCTTTAAATATTGGTTCAATTGCAGCCATTGCTTTTGTGTAACATTCCTCACAAGCTGTTGGTATTGCTGTTAACATAAAAATAGCTTGATCATAATCATTTTGATCAGCCTTAGATTGAGCTGTTTTAATAATCAAATCACAATTATCTTTATAATACTGAATAATTTTTTCTTTCCCTTGTTTCACAAAAGCTTGAATTTCAGGATCTCCTGGTTTAATCTGTTTTAAACCAGCCATAAATGCTTTTGTTTCATTAGTACCAACTCCTTTCACAGAGATATTGGTACTTGAAAAAACAGTCCCTTCAAATCCATCACCAATATATAGAGTTACATCCATATTGTATGCATGCATTGGCGGTGGACCAGGAAGAATATCCTTTGAAGCAAGCGTAACATTTGCTGAAATAATAAAACGAGTATTAAAAGGGCTTCCTCCTAATCCATTTTTAGTCACAACTTGTGTTAATTTATTTTCTAAGGTTTTTCTGGCTTTAACTGGCATGTTTTCAATTCCAGCAGGAACCCATGCAGTTAAACTAATTCTATTTTCATCCTTAGCATCTGTTTGAGAGAACCCAACAGTACTAGCAAAAAGGCATAGCCCTAAGAATAGTTTACTTAAATTTTTCATAATAAATATTTTTAGTTTTTATTTTTCTCCTAAAATAAGAGTAGCTCTACCTAATCCTTTCATAACTAATTTACTCTCAATTAATCTAGGATCTTCTTTTAACCATTTTCTTAATCCACTAGCAAATCTTCTAGCATCTTGAGCTCTACCTCTTTCATCAAACAAAGGAATTCTTACTTGTTCAAATAATGCCATAGACTCAGTCATGTCAGTAGTACTAAATCTTCCCTTAACAGTATTTTCAGCCATCCAATCTTCAATTAAGATACCTAATTCATCATCACCATAATCTTCACTTTCTAAATCACCATCCCATGAATCCCAAGTTTGAATTCTGATAATCACTTCTCTACCATTTTCAAACATATCATCAAAATGACCTTGAAGAGATGCACTAAAGTTATCAATATGAGCAGTTACTGCTTCTTTTAACAATACAGGCACTTCAGCAGAAAAAGAAGGTGCTCCTGTACCGTTTGCACCAGCTATTTGCTTATCAGTGTAAGCATCTAAACCTTGTAATATAAAGGTAATAGATTTTTTAGGTCCTGTTACATTTACTGTCCAGGTTAATTGAATGATAATATCAGCTTTAGCTACTTTTTTCAGTGCATCAATTGGGTTTTCATTTACTTCTGCTCCAGACTCTTTAGATGATCTCATGTTATCTTCAGCAGCATTAGATGCTAATGTTTTCATTGCAGACTCTAAATTCTTTAATGGGAAACCTCTTTCAGCCATCATATCATTGATAGATGAAATAACTAAAAGGATATCCGTATTTTCCTGCATTGCTTTTTTGTAATCAGGAATTTTAGTAGTTGTCCCGTCATTATCAAACTCCATTACATAACCATTCTTAATACACCATGCATCAGATGGTACTACCATTAATGTTGGTTTTTTTGCTTGACCGAAACTTAAAGTAGTACCTAAAATAATTAAGCTACATACTAGTAATATTTTTTTCATAATTCTTCTTTTTTATTTTTAATAATTGATTCTTATTTACTCATGATTCCGTCTTGAATCATTCTTTCTTTTAGTTTAGCTCTTTGAACTCTTATTGTAACACCATAAGTTACTTGGTCTCCCGATTTTTTTCTTCCTTGAATTACTGAAAAGTGCATATCAGAACCATCTTCCCCTGTAATAAATTCAGTATAAGGACCTCCATCAGCAAAAAAAGCATTGAAATAATCTTCTTTCTTCTCACGAATATTTACTTCAAATAAAACTGGCTTCATATTACATTCTGTTCTCCCTTTTCTTATTCCACTAAAAAGAACATCTCTTACTCCTGTCTTTTTAGCTTGTTCTACAGCATCCTCTCTATTTCTTCCATTACCCCAAGCTTTTAACGTTTGAGAGCCGTCTCCTTCAACACCCATACATTCGGTTTCGTAAGTATATGCACCCGACATGCTTTTTTGAGGATTACTGCAAGAAAATGATAAAACAGATATTAAAGCAACACCTAAAAATCCGTTAATTGTTAAATTAATTTTTTTCATATCTCTTTAAATTATTTTATTATTAAAATCCAGAAGATAAGCCTCTAACCACACCCGCAGCTTCTAAATCTTTTCTTAAGTTATCAGACATAACCACTACAACTACACCAACTTTATATTTGTATTTTTTTAGTTTTACTCCTATAACTTCTGGAGCAGCATCTCCAGATGTTGAAACAAATTTCATGTATTTACCACCATCAGCAAAAAAGTCTTTAAAATATTCTTCTTTTTCTTGCTCTAAAGCTGGATTATTTGCTAAAGGTTTTTGGTTAGTACAACCTTGAGCTCCTCCTGCATAACCTTGAAAAATAATACCATGAACAGCATTTTTCTTTGCTTGACCAGTAGCTACTTTGGCGTTTTTAGAATAAGACCATACTTTAATAACTTTAGTACCTGGTCTTCCAATACCTACACATTCAATTTCATATTTCCACTCTTCTGTATCTGCATTTGCTTTCTTTTGTTTGCTTATTTGCGCCGTTGAAACAAAAGAAAAAGCAAGAAATAACAGCGTTAATACACTTACTTTATTAATTATTGTTTTCATAATGATTGTTTTTAAATTTATAATTGATTAATTATTGTTAGTTGATTTGTCTAATTAACATACCTGGGTAATAATTTTTTCCTCCTTTAAAGATTGTATATTCTAAATCGTTTTCTGGTTTCATCGGTTCGCCATTCTCATCTAACAATTCTTCTCCTGCAGCAAATCTATTATCCCATATTTTCTTTTTGTCAACACTAATAACGCCTTTTCTTTTATAAGAAATTTTACCTTCTGCATCAGCAGTTTGTTCTAACACTTCATATTTATCTCCACCTTCTAGTCCTTCTTTCATTCCAATTTTTGCTCCAATTGGCACACCACTTACTAATGGAGTTTTTGTTCTAAAAGGTTCAAATTTTCGTTGAAGTTTAGCGTAAACCGCATCAATAGATTTTAATGTTGCATTTTTAATAATCATATTTTCATTTTGAGCATTTTTACCCATACCTGAGATAAATGCAGAGGCTTTTTGGAAACCTAAAAGTTTCAATTGAAATAAATTGGTATTGTCAAATGCTTCTTTTTTAGCTGGATCAATATTTGAATCGTCCATCCACAAAGATTGATAGAAAACAGCAGATGTTGAGTCATTCCATACTAACTGATATAAATAAGCCGTTGTCCAAACAGAATAGCCCTCTTTAGTTTTGTTGTAAAGGATATCTGCAGCTTTTTCTAATGGTTCTTTAAACGCTCCTTTAGTAGCTGCAATTGAATAAGCAGAATTTTTAACCGCTAAAGCTGCGACTTCATTACTTACAAATTTTGAATAATTAACAACAACAAAAGTGTTTGGAATCAATTCCTCACCAGCATCTGCCAACATCGAAGTGCCTCTTTCCGTTCCAGCTGCAACAGCTGCTGATTGTGCAGAAGCATCATAAAGACCTCTTTCTCCAATCAAATCCATTTTAAATCCACCAGCTTCGCTTCTATCAAACCATTTAGCAACTAATTGATTTGCTACTTTATTTTTTGTAAAATACTCGCTAATAGCTGGACTTAAATCTTTATCTTCTTTCTGTTTTTTCTCACCTTCAACCACTGGTTTTTCAATAACATAATCTTTAATGTTAAAAGATTTTTCAGCTATTGTATGGTCATTATATTTATCTGGAAAAGGTGCTTCATTGAACGTAGTTAATAAAACATCTTTTTTAGGAAGTTTCTCATCTTCAATAATCATAGTATGTAGCGAGCTTCTTCTGTATTTTACAGTTTGAGCTTTTTTATCTTCTATACCAATTTTACCTGAGTCTTTTTCTACTTTCTCTTTTTTCTCTTTTTCTTTCGCCTCTTCTTTTAACTCTGTGTCTTGTGCATAAGAAACACTAGAAAGTAACAATAAACATACTGGTGCAATTTTCATTAAGTTTTTTACATCAGCAAA
>TARA_R110001592_G_scaffold1063_11_pt1 | contig 15455 bp, 20 predicted proteins | sample TARA_R110001592 | Tara Oceans TARA_R110001592 (sample SAMEA4398387) | marine metagenome | biome: Polar Biome; feature: [SRF] surface water layer (ENVO:00010504); material: water (ENVO:00002006), including particulate matter (ENVO:01000060) such as... | depth 5 m
AAGAAAAGGATGGCGTATGTGAAAGCATATTATGATGCTATCAGCACTTTTAAAATTTCCTTGCCTACACCAGTTATGGCTGGAGTGCGTACACCACAAAGACAATTTAGTTCATGTGTACTTATTGAAACAGATGACAGTTTAGATAGCATTAACGCAACGAGTAGCAGTATTGTAAAGTACGTTAGTCAAAAAGCAGGCATAGGTATTGGTGCTGGCTCAATAAGAGCAATTGGTTCTGCTATTAGGAGTGGAGATGCAACACATACAGGTGTTATTCCCTTCTATAAAATGTTTCAGTCAGCAGTTAAATCATGCTCACAGGGTGGAGTAAGAGGCGGAGCGGCAACACTATACTATCCTATTTGGCATTTGGAAGTTGAAGACTTATTAGTATTAAAGAACAACAAAGGTACTGAAGACAATAGAGTACGTCATATGGACTATGGTGTACAATTTAATAAATTAATGTATGAAAGATTGATTACTGGCGGAGAAATTACATTATTTTCACCGCATGATGTTCCTGGATTATATGATTCTTTCTTTTCCGATCAAGAAAAGTTCCAAGAGTTATATGAAAAAGCAGAACGCAATACACGTCTAAGAAAAAAATCTATTCCAGCAATAGAATTGTTTAGTAACTTTGTACAAGAAAGAAAAGATACAGGTAGAATATATTTAATGAATGTTGATCATGCTAATACACATGGCGCATTTATTGAAAAAGTAGCACCAATAAAAATGAGTAATTTATGTTGTGAAATTAACTTGCCTACAAAACCTTTAAAACATACTCACGATGAAGAAGGCGAAATTAGTTTGTGTACATTAAGTGCAGTGAACTGGGGTGTTATCAAAGACTTTGAAGAAATGAATAAAGTATGTAAGTTAGCAGTTAGAGGTCTAGACGAATTATTAGACTATCAGCAATATCCTGTATTAGCGGCAGAACTTAGTACAATGAATAGACGACCATTAGGCATTGGAATTATAAACTTTGCTTACTGGATGGTTAAACAAGGTATGACATATCAAGAACCTAATTTAGAGTTAATTGACGAGTGGGCAGAAGCATGGAGTTACAGTTTAATTAAAGCAAGTAACAAGTTAGCAATGGAAAAAGGTGCTTGTCCTAAGACAATGGAAACAAAATATGGGCATGGCATTACACCTAACCAAACATACAAAAAAGATTTAGACGAATTAGTTAAACATAAAGAAAGACAAAATTGGAAAGAACTAAGAAAGAATCTTAAAGAGCACGGTATTAGAAACTCGACACTAATGGCACTAATGCCAGCAGAAACATCTGCACAGATTAGTAATAGTACAAACGGTATTGAACCACCACGTGGATATATCAGTATTAAACAAAGTAAACATGGTGTATTAAAGCAAGTAGTACCAGGCTTTCCTTACTATAAAAACAAGTATGACCTGCTATGGGACCAAAAGTCGCCACAAGGCTATCTAAAAATAATGGCTGTACTACAAAAGTATATAGATCAAGGAATTTCGGTAAATACATCATACAATCCAGAACACTACGAAGATGAAAAAGTACCAATGAGCGTACTAATCCAGGATCTTCTTATGTTTTATAAGTATGGTGGTAAACAGTTATACTATAATAACACATATGACGGACAAGGTGAGATTGATATCAACAAAGATGATAAACTAGAAGATTTACCAATGGGGGAAATCGATGATGAAGACTGTGAGAGTTGTAAAATATAAATGAGCGTACTTAATACTAAATCAAAATATACAAATAAAAGTAATATGTTTTTATCAGATGACATGGGCATTCAGCGATTTGATGTTCTCAAATATAGGCAGTTTGATAAACTTACAGAAAAGCAATTAGGCTTCTTTTGGAGACCAGAAGAAGTAGACATCATAAAAGATGCAAAAGACTTTAAGGACTTAACAGACTTTGAGCAACACATTTTTACTAGTAATTTAAAAAGACAAATTCTGTTAGATAGTGTACAAGGACGTTCCCCTAATCTTGCTTTCTTGCCTATAGTAAGTTTACCAGAATTAGAAACCTGGATAGAAACATGGGCATTCAGTGAAACAATTCACAGCAAAAGTTATACACATATTATCAGAAACGTATATCCTGACCCGAGCAAGGTTTTTGATGAAATGATGAGTGTTAAAGAAATTATAGATTGTTCAGATAGTATAACAGAATACTACAACTCACTAATAGATTATAACTTATTAAGAGATACAAAAAGTCCTAAGTACGATGAGTACGAACACAAGAAACGTATTTGGATGTGCTTAATGAGTGTAAACATTTTAGAAGGTGTACGTTTTTATGTATCCTTTGCTTGTAGTTGGGCATTTGCTGAACTTAAGAAAATGGAAGGTAATGCTAAAATTATCAAACTAATTGCTAGAGACGAAAACGTTCACTTAGCAAGTACACAACAAATGCTAAAACTTTTACCACGCGAAGATAAAGACTTTGCTAAAATTAAAGAAGAAACATATGACGAATGTACACAACTTTTCTTAGATGCAGTTGAGCAAGAAAAAACATGGGCAGATTACTTATTTAAGGATGGTAGTATAATTGGTTTAAATGCAGAATTACTTAAACAGTATGTAGAGTACATTGCAGGTAAACGTATGCATGCCGTAGGACAAGAAAAAATATTTAATACAGGTACTAATCCGTTACCGTGGACTCAAGCATGGATTACAGGTGGCGAAGTTCAAGTAGCACCACAAGAAACAGAAATCAGTAGTTATGTTATCGGCGGAACAAAACAAGATGTTGACAAAGAATCATTTACTGGCTTTACACTATAATATAAATAATCACACACAGAGGAAAACATGTTATTAAATAAATCACATACCAAGGGTGACGTTGTCACAATCAAATTAACCAGCGATACAGAAATTATTACTAGATTTATCAGTCAAGATGAGACTGGTATTACATTTGAAAAGCCAATGGCTGTACAGATAACACAACAAGGACTAGGATTAATGCCTTGGTTGTTTAGTGCAGATGCATCAAAGAAAATTACTATAGCAAATGATCAAATATTTTGTACAATGGATACATTAAAAGATCTTGCTGATCAATATATTGAAGGTACTACTGGTATTACTTTAGCAAAAGCCTAAAGACTTTCTAAATTTAGATTATTCTCAGCAATCATAATTTGCTTTTCTTCTTCACTTAATTCTGTTCTACCAGGATTTGCTGGAAATACACAACAAGGTTGCACATTATAAAAACTATTATTTTCTTCACACCATTCTCTTTTGTAGAAATTACCAGTGCCGTTTTTATCCCATTCAATATGAAGTTTTTCATCAGTATCAAATAACACAGTATGCATGTCTTTACCAATTTGTACGAGGGAATCACGTTGCAACCGGTCTAAGTATCTTCCTTCGAACAAGCCAAAAGCAGGAAAGGCCTCAGTATATTCTGGATGATCAATATGCCATTGCTCCATTTCTATCATTGTTGCACTAAATGGTGTGTATGGTCCAAATTTATCCGAATAATGATTGCTTATCCATTGCTTCTCTACTTCCCAGTCGTCGCCAATGAATGAATTGGTATGTAATGCACCAGCAAACTTTTTAATTGTGGTACCACCGTCATATGATTTATAATGTATAATATTATCTAGCATACATGTAATGTAACCGTCTGTTTGATTATGAGTCCAATCTAGTTTCATAACAGTATTTATAGAGATAAATAACATTACTATGCCAAAAGCCGCAATGAAAGGAATATCAATAGCAGGAGGACCTGTTACTTCAGGTGCTTCTAAGACTACCATTGAAGGCTTGCCAGCCGCTAGAAAATCAGATGTAATAGGGGCTCACGGCGACGCACCTCATAGCAATCCTATAATTGCACAAGGTTCAAGTAAAGTTAATATAGAAGGTAAGCCTGCCGCTAGAGTTGGCGACTCCGCTTCTTGCAAACATGCTTTATCCGGTGGCGCAAGTAAAGTAAACATTGGATAAACTATTTAATAATACATGCGAGTTTGACGACCGCACTTACTACAAAGCAAATTTAAACAATCTTGACAGTAGCCTTGGTGAATATAAAGACTATATCATAAATCAAAGAATCCAAACAGGAATAAGAGATAGCGATTCTATAATTTTAACAATTATTGACAAACAAAAAGACTATAAAAACTTTGATCAGTTGTTTGAGACAGTATATAGAGAAAAATTAGAAGCACAAACATACAATGTTTTTATAAGTGGTGGTTTGGACAGCACTACATTATATAAGTTGCTTAAAAGCAAGGACATTGCGTTTAAACCGCATTGTATTCGCTACATATCACAGGGAATAGTGTTTAACGATTACGAAATAAAGAATGCCCCTGCAGATGTAAACATAATAGACTTTGATATTTTAGATTTCTTTGACAGTGGTAAGTTTTTAGAAACAGCACAAAAATATCATTGTGTAACACCACAATTTTTACCACTATTAAAAGTTTTTGAAAGCATAGATGGTCCTATACTAGAATCATCAAGTGCTCCTAATGGCTCACATGTTTCGTACATAGACAATGATGGCGAAACACGTTTTGAAAATAATATCTATGTCGATAGAATGCAGTCTAGGTATCTTACATATAGATACGCACTGGATATGCGTGATGATGGTAGTATTTTTAATTTTTATAGAAGCCATCATTACATAGATGTACTGTCTACGGAATGCTTTAATGAGTTAAATAAGCAACACGGCAGAGCAATAACATTTGGTGCAGGTGACTGGACCGACGAATACAACACAAAAGCATACCTATATAAGAACATATTTAATGTAGTTGGCAAAATGACAAATAAATTTACTGGCTTTGAGGCACTAAAAGTATGGTATGCTGATAAATATATAGGTAACGATCCGTACCTGCAAGTGTTTGATCGACACTTTAGGGAAATTTTACTACAACGCAATATAGATAAATTTCAGGATCTTAATATTATATGCATATTGAAGGAATAAAAAAATGGCTGTTAAAACATACTTATTATCATTTGAACACGAATACATAGACGCTGGTAAAACATGGAATAAATCTGCAACAGAATCTGCAATTACAGGCGCAGGCGCTACAATTGATACAGATTTTGACCATAGTTATATTGGCATGTACAAAGTAGATATTGAAGAATCAAGTGCTTCAGGTCTATCATCTATAGCAGGTTACAGTTGCTCAGAAAACGTAACTGACCAAGCAAATGCTACTTTACTTATTAGTGAAGCAACTACTGAGTGGCATAAACAAAGAATAGTAACCAGAAACTTACCACTAAGAACTACATTTGACCCAGTACACACTGGGGATGGTTCAGTTGTCTATTTAATGGACAGTGGAGTTGACACAGGTCATCCAGAGTTTTCAGGTAAATCATTCTTACCAATTTACACCGTTAAAGACGGCGACTTTAATGATTTTGTTGAAGGCGGCGGGGTAGCGGCAGATTACAATACTTCAGATACACATGGTCATGGAACAGCAATGGCTAGTTTGATACATGGTGCAACATACGGCGTAGCCGGTGATGCCAAAATAGGCATTGTAAAAATATCAGATTCCACAGTAGATGGCGGAGCAATTAAATTAGTAAACGTACTAAATGGTCTCAAAGCAATTTACCAGTTTGATAAACAAACAGATACTATCGTAAATGCACCAACAGTATGCATGGCATGGAACTTTCCAAAATCACAACTATTAGATAGATATGTTGAATGGATGCATAAATGGGCAGGTTTCTTAATGGTAGCCGCGGCAGGAAACGCCGGTGGTGATGTTGATAACTTTTCACCAGGTGGACTTAACAGCATACTAACAGTAGGTGCTAGTGATAGTTCAGATAACGTACCAGCATTTTCAAACGATGCAGGCTCAGTAGTAGAACAAGGTACAGGACTACAAACAAATGGTGGTGAAGAAGTTGACGTGTTTGCTCCAGGTGTTGGTGTAAACATTGCAGATATTAGTAACAGAGTTGAGGTAGGAGACTACACAGGTGTTACTGGAGACGACTTAAAAACTACAGCAAGTGGTACAAGTATTTCAACTGCCTTAGTAGCAGGTGTAGGTGCCTTAGTTGCAGAAAGATTTGGTAGTGGTAAAGCAACTGCTGACGCAATGAAAAATTTTATTACAGAACAATCATTAACAGGATTATTATTCCAAGATCCAAGTTTATATAGCACAACACCAAATAACGTTGTGTTTGTTGAAAACGAATATTACGCAACTGTTTGGAATACAGCCGCTGGTAACTTAGGTGACTTCCTATTATCAGGAGCGGCAGACATTGATATTAGTTTAGATGTCGCAAATACAGTAACAGCAGTAGCAAGTTCAGACTTTGCTTCGTTACCACCAGCACTAGAATTAAGTGGTAATGCATCAGCAGGTTGGAAGATTACAGCAGATACTGATGTAACAGGTGGAATTGCTAATACAGTAATATACAACTTTATACTACAAGCAACTAAAAGTGATAACACTAAATTCAATAGACATTTTTCAATAAGTTTATTTGGTTCAAATGGTGTTACAGAAGACGAAAGAAACTTAGGCAGTGAAACATACTTTGTTAATGACGGCGGAACACTAAGTGAAGTTGTTTATGGCTCAGGACAGTATGCAGGTTCAAGATTTTCACAACAAAAATAAATTTAATTTATAAAAAAGTAGGCTGGTAACAGCCTATTTTTTTGACTATACACAATAAATAAAAGCATGAGTGAAAAACTAATTACAAAAATATCATTTAAAGAAATTAGTCAGATATGGCAAACCAAATTATGGCCTGATAGAGTAAGTCCCATAGAAACTCATAGTGCAATGACATGGCCATTTGACGGTAATCCAATAGAATACGATATGGATATCTTTAACTATACTCCATCATTTTACGGTGTACATATTAAAGGCGAATTAGTAGGAGTTAATAGCGGCCATAGAACAAAAGATGACGTATATCGAAGTAGAGGTATATGGGTAAATCCTACATATCGAAGAGACGGCCTTGCACAATTACTATTTTGTATAACAGAAACACAGGCATCTCGAGAAGGTTGTAATATGATTTGGAGCATACCAAGAAAAAGTGCCATTGGTGCATATACCAGTGCTGGCTTTGAAACTGTAGGAAACTACTTTGATGAAGGCATGGAGTTTGGTCCAAACATATATGTTAAAAAAGAGATAGATGTATCCAACTAAAGTACACGGTCCTCGCCCTGAGCACATGCCTAAAGATATTACAATTCAATGGAGCATGGGCAACTCCTGTAATTTTGAATGTGAATATTGTCCACCACAATTACACGACGGCAGTCTAGGTTGGTATGATACAGCAATATATTTAAATGTAATTGACAAAATATGCAACCACTATCAGCAACAAGACAAGATAGTAAACTTTGAATTTATTGGTGGCGAAGTAACAGTTATACCTGGTTTTATAAAAATATTAGAAAAAGTAAAAGAGTATAACGGCCATAACATAGTATTTACAAATGGCAGTAGGACAGTAAATTGGTGGAGTAAAGCAAAACATCTTATAGACGATTTAGTAATTAGTTATCATCCACAATCAATGGACGAAGATTCATTAATTGAGATTGCAGAAGAAATAAAAGACACAGTATATACAAGTTACCAATTAGCAGGTGTGAAAGATTACTTACCTAGACTTGAATTATTAGCAGAACGTCTTAGAATGGTTTATAAGCACAGCACCGTACAAGATTATTGGGGTGTAAATATTGCTATAAAAACTATGTACAAAAAATTATTAGGACCAGGTAAAAAACAAGACTCATATTATGATTACAATGGTAATGATTGGAGAATATTAAATTTACCAACATGGAAAGAGAATCCAGATTCCCCTCCACCTCCTCCTCCAGACCCTAACGCACCTCCGCCACCAGAACCGAACCCAGGCAGATTTTTATTTACATATCAAACTGCAGAAGATACAAATCATTACAATGCAGACCAAATAATAGATCAAGGTCTTAATAAATTTCAAGGCATGATGTGTCATATTGGCGAACGTGGATTTAATATTGACATGCGTGGCAACATTGTTAGCAGTTGGTGTGGTGCTAAAACTTACGGCAATATCTTTGAAAATGAATTCGAATTGCCAACTCCTGCAGGTGTAGTATGTCCCCATGTATATTGCAATAATCCTAAAGATATGCAGATACTCAAAACATCGTAAAACCCCTAGTAAAAATCAAATTTGGTATAAATAGATTGTATAAGTAGATATAACTTACTTTTATATAACTTTTGCCCACATTAAAGATACGATATCATTATGATATGCTAGGTTGCACGTCAAACTGTCCTATCCTCGGGCATAACAGCAGACAATAATGGAAGACAAACGAGTACAAAGACTCAAATCACAGATCGAATTAACACTATTAGTAGCAATTTTTATGGTGAGTATTATGGCAATAACACCACAATGAGACACACCCTTTGCTATATGGTATTTCTTTTCGCCGCACATACAGATAATGTAGCAGGTGTATTACGAGGCATCCGTGATATGGAAAATACGCCTTACCATTTAGAACCAACTAGGAGAAAAAATGATTAACAAAATAACAACATTATTAACAGTACTTTTACTAACTGTTCCAGCCTTTGCGGCAGAGCATGAAGTAAAAATGCTTAACAACGGCGCAGGTGGTATGATGATATTTGAACCAGCAGTATTATCTGTAAACAAAGGTGACACAGTCAAATTCGTAGCAACGGATATGGCACATAACTCCGCTTCAACAATTATACCAGCAGGTGCAAAGCCTTGGAAAGGTATGATGAGCAGAGACATTTCAGTAACATTTGATACTGAAGGTGTTTATGTTTATGAATGCTCTCCACATAAAATGATGGCCATGGTAGGTGTTATCAAAGTTGGAAACACAAACAACTTAGATGCTGTTAAGCAAGAAGCAGTAAAAGTAAAATCTACATTTGTAATGAACCAAGACAGATTAGACAAATATCTAGCAGATATGTAATGGAAGAAATTAAACTGTATACCGAAGCAACACCTGAAGAAGTCGATCAATGGCAAAATGGTGGCGACTACTTTATGACAGGCAAGTTTGACCCAATGAAATTATTTGTTGTAGTGCCAGCAGTTATACAGGTTGTAGTATTTTTTATGATGTTGGCTGTAATGGGTCTTAACCAACTTGCCTTTTGATAATAGAAGCAATTAAGGCCGTTATGGGCGTAGGTAAACGTGGAGAACAATTTAACATCTCACCTATACGGATTATTTTATTTGCACTTTTAGTAGCAAGTTTATTTTTAGGAGGAGTTAGTTTATTACTGTTAGTAACCAGTTTAATAGTTAATTCGTAACTGACAATTTATCTGGCAGATCAGGTAAATACATGTAACAAATAACATAACAAAGAAATATATGTCAAGCAAAACACCATACGAAATTCGATTAGAATTAATACAAGAAGCACGTCTGATTCTACAGGCGAAAGCAAACAAACCAGAGTATATGCCAACCGCAGAAGAAGTAATCGAGGAAGCAGAAAAACTCAATAAGTTTGTATCCAAAAGACCTGAGTAATCAGGCCCACTCCAAGTAAATAATACCTAGTTAGCAGAGGCTCTGATAGCTCAGTTGGTAGAGCAATGGTTTTGTAAACCATAGGTCGTCAGTTCGAATCTGACTCAGAGCTCCATTTTAATAAATAAAAGCGACACACAAACTAACAGGAACACAAATGGCCCGTAATAAAAAATCAAGAAATAAGAAGTATGATCCTGCCAAAGCACAAAATGAAATAAAAAGTGATTCAGCAGTAACAGAAAATTTCTCACCACAGCAGATGGCAGAGCAAGAAACAATGTACAACTTGCTTGAAAGAAAAATTGAAATACCAGTATCTGCGTTTGAAAACAAACACCTTTTTATAGCAACACCTTGTTACGGTGGGCAAGTAACTGAGCCCTATTTAAGAAGCATGGTAAGACTAATACTATTAATGAATAGGTTTGGAGTTAAATTTACATTAAGTACATTAGCAAATGAAAGTTTGATTACAAGAGGACGTAACACATTGGTTAGTTTCTTTATGGAAAATAAAGAAGCAACACATTTGATGTTTATTGATGCTGATATCGAATTTAATCCTGAAGATGTATTAAGAATGTTAGCATATGATAAGCCAGTTATAGTAGGTGCATATCCTAAAAAGGCACTTAATTGGGACAGTATATTACAAGCCGCTAGGACACCTGGACTTGACGAAACACCAGAAACAATTGAAGGACATAGTTCAAACTATGTAACTAATTTTGAATTTGCAAAAGATGAAAACGGAGAACCAGTACCACAAGTACAAATTAAAGACAATCTAATTAAATTGCTAGATGGCGGTACAGGGTTTATGACAATCAGAAAGGATGTTATACAAACAATGTTTGACAAATATCCTGAAACAAAATACAACAATGATTTAAATATTGATAACAAGTTTGAACCATTTATGTATGCACTATTTGACTGTATTATTGACCCAGACACAAGACGTTATCTTTCAGAAGATTATACGTTCTGTAGACGTTGGCAACAAATTGACGGAGATATTTGGTTAGATCCTAGAGTAAGTCTTAATCATGTAGGACATTATACATTCAGTGGTAATGTAAGAAAAATGCTTACTGGTGAAGCAAGAGTCAGGAATCAATATGTATCATCAGATGAAAGACCATATGTAGTTGGACAATCTGAAAGTACACCGCAAGAACAACCACAACCACAACCAACAAATAAAATACAAATAAGTAAAAAGAAATGAAAAAAATAAGTGTACTATTAGCAACAAGAGGCAGAACTACAATGCTGTCAGACAGCATTGACAGTTTAATGACTAATGTTAGTGACTCAGAAAATGTAGAAATTATGCTTGGCATTGATAACGATGATCAAGACACCTTAGACTTTGTACAGTCAGAAGACTTTCAAAATAAAATGCAAGACGAGTACAATGTTGACATTCAAGCAGTTTTATTTGATAGATTAGGTTATAAAAATCTTCATCAATATATGAATCAACTTTGGGGACAGGCAAGTGGCGAATGGTTGCTATTATGGAACGACGATGCTATTATGCAAACCAAGGATTGGGATTTAGAGATTGGAAAATATGATGACCAGTTTGCATTATTAAAAATGAATCAAACTAATCATACTCATCCGTATGCATTATTTCCTATTATACCTACAGATTGGTGTAGGCTTATAGGCAGTTATAGTGGCAACCCACAGAACGATGCATGGTTAAATTTAATTGCTAAACCACTAGGTATTATCAAAGATATACCAGTTGATGTAATGCATGATCGATTTGACTTAACAGGCAACAATGACGATGAGATATTTAGAAGTAGAGAATATGCAGAAGGTAACCCACAAGATCCAGGCGACTTAATGCATGAGAACAATATAAGAATGCGAGATGCTATATCACACAAATTAGCATGGTTTTGTAATCGCATAGGACAAACAGAAACAAGTGATTACTTTGAAAAAGTAAAAGCAGGGGATATAGATCCTTTTGAGGATTGGAAAAAAGTTAGAGAAGAGTCTGTAGGATTAGGCTCAGGAATATAAATAGTAGCATGGCAACAAAAGGCAAGAAAAAGAACGTAACAGTATATTTAATACCTGAAGGAGAAACTAGAGATAGTCATACCTATCACTATACAGCAGTTAAAACAAAAACACTCATACAAGAGAATAGAAAACTTAAAATGAAGAAGTTTAATCCTGTAAAGCAAAAACACGAGATGTTTGTTGAAGCAAAACTACCTAAACATCAGAAATAATAGTTGACATATACTATAAATAGTAGTATAATAGACACTAATATGGAAGAAACTATAAAAATATTTGTTTACGGCACACTGAAATCAGGCAATTCTACACGAGGATTAGATAGTCCTCAATTCGACGATGTTGATAAAACAAAGTTAGGCATTGCTAAAACTACTGAAAGTAAATTTAACCTAGTTGATCTAGGAGCATTTCCAGGTGTAGTAGTGAACGGCACACATGATATACTCGGCGAAGTATGGCAAGGTGGTCAAGAATTTTTAGAGTTATGCGATAGCATTGAAGGACATTATTCGGACAAACTTGAAAACTTCTACCACAGAGATAAAGTTAATACCACAGAAGGATCAGCATACATATACCATTTAGATCCATGGTATTGGAGCGATTACGGTGATGATTACGAAAACGTTGATAGCATTACATTGTCTAATAATACATTAACCTGGAAAAGATAATGGAATACGCAACACTATGGAACAACTCATTAGTTGATGCCAAAGATCCTGTTCTACGACAACCAGCAACAATTAATCCACTAGACACTGATGTAGTATGGCAAACAGTTGAACAAGAAATGTTTAAACTTATGCACGAAAGAATTGGCATTGGACTGGCCGCTCCGCAACTAGGTAACCCAGTAAAAATGTTTGTGATGACACATAGCACACTAGGAGACATTGCAGTATATAATCCTACCATAATAAATACATCAGAAGAAACAATAAGTTTAGAAGAAGGCTGTCTTACATTCCCAGGTTTATTCTTTCATGTTACACGACCAGAAGGCGTACAAGTATCTTTCCAAAATAGGAAAGGCGAAGAGCAAGTACTAGAATTAGAAGGTATGGATTCAAGATGTTTCCAACACGAAACAGATCATGTCCATGGCGTATTATATCTAACACATATAAGCGATTTTAAATTGCGTAGAGCAATAGACAAACGTGATAAGATTGTTAAAAAATATGCCAATCTAAAGAAAAGTGCTAGACGTGTATGATTCCAAAATACATATATGACATACCAAGTTTGATGTCCTTATCAGACTTAGATTCTATATACGAACTAGTCAATCACTTACCAGAAAATAGCAATATATTAGAAATAGGATGTTTTTTAGGAAGTGTAACTTGTACAATCAAAGAAGCATGTAATAATAGTAATTTATATTGTGTTGACATATGGAGTGACGAAACACATAACTCGTATATGCAAGGATATGATAGAAAAGTAATTAAAAAAGATATAACATCTAATTTAGAAACATGGCGTAGTAATACAAATCATTTAACAAATACATATATGTATCAAATGAATTCCATGGCCGCCGAATTCGATACAAAGTTTGATTTTATATTTTTAGATGGCGACCATACATATAATAATGTTCGTGCCGAATTAATAAAGTACTCTAAATACTTAAAACCTAATGGTTATATTGCAGGTCATGATTATGGCGTTGCTCCATGCACAAAAGCAATCACTGAGTATGCTACAAATAATGGATTAGCAGTTTGGACTATGAAAGATAGTGTATGGTATTACAAGCCATATAAGGTACCAGTAGCATGAATTATCCATTTTGGGTGTTTGATTGGAACCGTGTAAAAGATTATCAAGACAAATATCCACTAACAAAAGAAATATTTAAACAACCATTAAGTCTGTGGTATGGTAATCGAAGTGCAAAACCTATCAAAGGATTACAAAAAAGTCTGATTAGATTGTTTAAAAGAAGCGGCGACAAGATGCCTATACTTGTTGTGTACAATATGCCTAACAGAGACATTGGTCAATACAGCAAAGGCGGTGCTAGTACGCATGATGAATATTTAGAATTTGTACAAGACTTTGCTAACGGTATAGGCAATAATAGACCTATTGTTATATTTGAACCAGATGCTATTCCTCACTTAACACATCTTAGTGACGACGAAGCAAACAATAGAATAGTGCTTATGAAAAAAGCATTAGAAATACTTACAACAACATCAGCATACATATATGTAGATGTAGGACATAGTAATTGGTTAACACCGCAAGAAGTAAATAGTTACTTAAATAAAGTTACCAATCCTAGAGTGAGAGGCTTCTCAGTTAATGTAAGTAATTATAGAACAACGAAAGAGTCCACAGAATGGGCAAACAAAATTTGCGAACTAAGGAGTAGCGATTGTTATGTTGTTGACACTAGTCGAAATGGAAATGGTCCACACGGCAATGAATGGTGCAATCCACCTGGAAGATCATTGGGAGAACCACCCACATGTATAACAGGAGAGGACAAATGCGACGCATTTCTTTGGATCAAAATTCCAGGAGAATCAGACGGCAAAGGCAATGGTGGACCGAGAGCCGGCAGAATGTGGGGCGAACAAGCAGAGGAACTAGTAAGGAATACATCATGGATAAAAACTTTTTTATAATAGATAACTTTTATAATAACCCAGACGAAGTGCGAGAATTTGCACTTGGTAAACAGTTTATGACCGAAGGAAATTACCCAGGTTATAGAACAGGCCCAGAAGCACCTGAGCAACACAACTACTTAAAAAAATTCTTTGAAGAAAGTGTAATTAATAAACCAATTACGTTTTGGCCAGAGGAATATAATACTGCATATCAAGTAACAACTGATGAATCAACAACATGGATACATCATGATGATACAACGTGGGCGGCAGTACTTTACTTAACACCTAATGCACCTGCAGAATCAGGTACAGGTATATACAGGCACAAACCAACTGGCATTTACGAATGGGACCGTGTTGAAGATTCAGCAAGTGATTTTAATCAATCAGATTTTTTAGGTGACGATAATATGGACCAATGGGAGCAAATTGCATACGTTGGTAATGTATATAATCGATTAGTTTGTTATAGAGGCAGTCTATATCATAGAAGTGTGGTTCCAGGCTTTGGAACTGATAAATATTCAGGTAGATTGTTTCAAACATTCTTCTTTGATACACAGGAATAACATGGATAGTTACTGGGAATGGAATAAAGAAAACTTTGATTGGCATTACGACCCAGCATCTAAGCAACCTGATGTTCAATATGTAGGTCAATACATATCAAACCCTGAATCATTGCTTAGAGACGTTGTAAGTGCGTCTAGTGACGCCTTATCCGATGAGGATAACTATGACGAAGTCAGTATCAAAGGAACACCATACAACGAAGAAGCACGTGAAATCATGGAAGGCTACCACAACGATCTTACTCGTGCAGGATTTACACCTCATAACACAGGCGGTAGGCAAACATGGAATGTCCATGAACTATTTCGCAAAATGGCAGACCTTAGTGGATTAAAGAAACCACAAGTTATGTTTTTAGAACAGCCACCGGGTAAAGCAATTCCGTGGCATAGAGACAGTTATAATAATTATAGAAGAAACTTTGCCAAAGTTAGCGATGACACTGAAGTAATACGTTACTTAGTTCAACTTAACGATTGGAAATGGGGACATTATGTTTCAATAGGCAATGAAGTATTACACCAGTAC
>TARA_R110001592_G_scaffold285424_3_pt1 | contig 15453 bp, 17 predicted proteins | sample TARA_R110001592 | Tara Oceans TARA_R110001592 (sample SAMEA4398387) | marine metagenome | biome: Polar Biome; feature: [SRF] surface water layer (ENVO:00010504); material: water (ENVO:00002006), including particulate matter (ENVO:01000060) such as... | depth 5 m
GTTTTATATATATTACTTGGTTTCTATTGTTTGGTAAAGTATTATCATATAATATCCAAGCATCTCCACTAACTGGAGTATTATTTTTGTTAATAAAAGTATCAATAGTTACTGTTCCATCACTCAACACATTATTAGAGGTAGAAAAGAATAAAGGTTTAAAATTAACCGGTGTATCAACTACTTTTAAATAAGGGGCACATCCAGGGTTTAAAGATTGAGTTGCTGCTACTATATGAGAACCACTAAATTCCCCATCATAAAATTCTCTTTGATCTACTCGGGCATTTCTATAAGTAGCCATACTACTTGAAGTAAATCCAGGAATTTTATCAGAATAATTTGCAAAAGACCCACTATTAGTTATGGTATTAGCTACTGAGCCTTCTATAGATTCACTATAACTTTGTGTTAAATAAAAGTTATTAAATGAAGTTGATTGGTAATAAGGATCAGCAGATAAACTATTATATCTTTCAAATGAACCACCAGTACCACCACTAAATCTATATATTGAAGAACCACTAATATACTCATATGCACCTACATTTCCTGAACCTGTGTTATAATTTCTAACTTGGGGTTTAATTGACCCACTAAGGGTTTCATTACTGGAAGTAACTTGAGCTGGTCTTTGTCTGTTTCTTTCTAAAATATGTTGTTTAATTACAACTCCCGAAGATAAACTTGTACGAGTAGGTACAAAATCTTTTATCATTTTAAAAAGTGAGTTATCAAAGAATTTAATTAATCTTACAAAATCTTTGACATCATAACTTTTTATATATTTGTCAAAATAAGCATTTCTTAAAGTATCTAAATCAGGATAGGTTACACTCGCAGATGAAAACATTCTTGGGTCTCCTATATAATCTCCTAAATTAAAACTACCTAATTGTGCTGTTATATCATTATCAATTTGATCCTGAGGAGAAAAAGCAACTTCTAAATAATTTATATCCTTTTGAAAACTTTCTGTTACTGTAGAAGTTTGTTGTATTGATTGTAATGGGGATAAGGCAATAACATCATTATTAGAGCCTGATGGGGCTTCTGCTAAAATGGTAGATTTTATTCTAATTTTCTTATTTACTCTATCTTTTATACCTGAAGTATATTGGTTTTGTACTAAATTTTCTCTATTAATTTCAAAATAAGTAGATTCATTTAAGGTATAATCACTATCCGAAGCAAATGATGATGTTGGATAACTTGCTGATCCTGTAATTTTAGGGTGAATGGATATTCTACTTCCTGTATTTAATTGTGAGCCTAAATCCGCTCTAAATACTAATTCTTCAGGAGATTGATTTACACTATTTCCTTCAATTGAATAAGGGTTTAAAACATAATCATAAAAAGAATTTACATTTATATTAGGTGCAAAATATCTTATTTCTTGATAAGACCCTGAAAATTTTCCATATATTTTTCCACCCGCACTCATATTATCTGAGAATTGGATTGATGTTCCAACATTATAGCTGTTATCATCATATCCTGAAACAGTAGCAGATTGTGTAAAGTTTAATTTTCCTTCTAATGTATTAGCAGCATGAATAGTAGCATTAGTTCCATCTTGGGTAGTCATTACAGACCACCACCCTTTATCAAAGAAAGGTAAATATAAACTTGCACTAATTGATTGATCGGTTCCGTCAGGAATAAACTTTAAGGTAGCATAAGTATTATAAGGATCTGGTATTGACCCTGAATATGACCCACTTACAAGTGCTGATCCTGTATATTCTAATACTACAGTAGGACTTGCATCATTTATACTCCATAAAGATTGAGAAAATTGTGTTGGGTTTGGTATACCCGGGGTTTTAAATCTGAATTGGACAGTATTAGCTACATCATTACTTGCATCCCATTTAGGGTTTAATGCCCATTCACTTTCAAAGAAAGCAGTACCTCTAGTATTATAGGAAAAATTAAATTCACTTTGTTCTAAATTTCTATCTGAGTAATCAGTTCTATCATTACCACCAAACTCATTAATTTTTAATATTGTATCTGGTATACCGTAAGATGTTATTAATGCTCTTAAGCCGGCTATTGTACCTTTAGTTTTAAGTAAATAAGGTATATTATGGTAAATACGTTTATATAAACGCTTATTTACCCCGTCTAATGGGATAACATCATTTGAAGAAGATACTTTAGTATCTACATACTCATACCCAGTAGGTGCGTTTAAACTACCAGTTATTTCGGGAAAAGGGAATAAACTACCAGAAGGAGTTAATCCTAAAAAGGCAGTAAATAAATCATCAGTATTAAAATTATTAGAATATAATTTAACTCCAAAATCTCTAATAGCCTCTGCTACTAAATCTCTAGAAATACCATATTCTAAACGGTTATCTGCATTAAATTTATTAGCTATGTCTTTTACATATATCCAAATATTGTCATAATGTTGACCAACCATGTCAACAAATAATTCATATTGAGCATTTTCTGAATCATCTCTTAAGTATTCAGGTATAGCCCAATATAACCAATCTTTATTATTTTGATCAGCATTTGAAGCTGATAAAGCTACACCCCCATAATAACTGTTAGAAGAATCTGCACTACCTATCCAATTTAATACGGCAGCAGAACCTGTTGATGCTAAACTATAAGGAGGAGAGGTATTAGTTTTTGGGTAAGAATATAAGGATCCACTATTATAATATAAAAACTTTTCATACCCATCAAAATTTTGAATAATGTTTTCTATTTGAGAAGTAAATGTTGCTTTACTTGAACTAAAAGCTGTTGTAAGGGTTGTTGCTCCTGATATTTGTTCTAATTCTAAATTTATTTGTTTACTAGAGGATTCAATTAATCCTACTTTGTAATAAAAATTTTCTAATCTAGTTTTAGCAGAACTAAAATGTGTAAATTCTGAAAAGTTTTCATAATTAACATTTATATTAATTTCTTTTTCTTTTAAAAGATTTTGTAATTCATTATAAGAACTTGTTAATTCTGTATTTGTAAGAAGTTCATATGAAAATTCTTGGCTAGCTTTTCCGGTTGTTGAACCAAGTTCTATATTAAAATTAGGTCCCTGAATAAAAGTAAAATCATCTGGAATTGTTATATTAAATGGAAAATTAATTTGATATGCTTGAGGAGTTGAAATTTCTTCAACTATCCAAAATTGAGATTTTAAATTGTATTGATTTGGTAAAGGTTCATATAATTTAATTAAAACAGAACCATCATTTATTTGAATATTATTAGCAATAATAGTTTCATTAGAACCAAAATTTAAATAAAAATCAACAAAATATTCAGCTTCTTCTCTGTATTGTATAAATTCTGTTGTAGAAGATAAAATTAAACTTTCTTCAATTTGATTACTAGAAATTTCTATTTCAGTCCTATTAGAACTAATGTTTGATATAAAATATTTTTCTTCAGAAGAGGAAGATAATCTTTTTCTATAAAAAGTATAATTTGTAAAGTAGGTATCTATATCAAACCCTAAATCTTCTAAATTACCTTGTGGGTTTAAAAGAACATCACCTTCTTTAATACTATACCCTTCTAAATCTTCTGTAAATGATATTAAAGTTTGGTTTTCATCATATACAGATAATTCAATATAATCCGTAGATCCTGTAAAGGCTGTATCAAGAACGGATACAGAAAGTAATTCCTCATCAGAAGTACTATAATCCTGAGTTTCAAAAGTCTGTGGATTTATTGGTATAATTTTAACTTCTTCCATACTTTATTAATTATCTGTAGATGAAAGTAATGTAAAATTGTTAGTTTCTTGAGGTATTGTAGTTTCTTCAAGTTCAGGTACTTCTAAACTTTGTTTAATATTATTTACCTCTTCAGTAAGTTCTTCAACATTCCCTTCTAAACTATTAACATCTAAATTTAATTTTTTTCCTGTTCTTACTTCAATATTTTCAATTTGAGATCCTAATAGATCTTTTCTTAATTGAGTAATTTCTGCTTGTAATGCTTCTATTTCTTCTACGTTTCTTTCAAAATTAATGTATTCTCCACTTTGTCTAACTAAAAATTCGTGAGAATTAGTTTCACCATTAGGAGGAATATCATAAAAAAGACTGTTGTATAATTCAAAAAATTTATCTACAGAAGGTTGTTGTGCTAAATCTTCTGCGATGCTAGTAACTCCTAATTCTGTAAAACTTGTATTAATAGTTTTAGCATATTGTATTTTATTAAATACATTTTTTAAAAGGTCTATTTTTTTTTCTACCATTATCCATTAACTACTTTGAAATAGTATTGATCATCTTTTACAATAGTGCTTCCACTTATTGTTGTTTTTACTAATATTTTATAATACCTTTCAGGTTCTAACCCATTCATGTAAATATCAAAATAATTTCCATCTGAATCACAACTTATTTTTGTAAAATTAGTATCAAAATCTACTACATATTCATCTGTATCTAAATCTTTAACAGCATATAATGAACTGCTATTTAAAAAGTTATTGGTAGTAAATATAGAAGCTGTTTGAAAAGTTCTAACTGGAAAGTCTTCTCTTACATTTAATCTAAATCTATTTATACTACTACTATAAAATGTTCCTGGGTTGTTATCTAGTGCTACAAATAAATCTGCGGTATCAATTTCTGATAAACTACCGGTTTCAAAAGAAGAATCATCCCATTTTATTTCTAAACATGGGGGATATATGGTATTAGTGTCTACTGAATAAAATTGCATTATAGGTTGAATAGCGTCTGAGGTACTAAATTCAATTGCATCTTCCCACTTTACTATAAATCCTTGATTTTTAATGTCAGTATAACCCCCAATTGATTTTGAACTTGAATACCATACTTTTACAACATCAGATACGTTAACATTAAGATCTTTTGTTGTCCTATAATCAAAAAGTTGTGTTGGGGTTAAAGCTGTGTTATTAGGATCAGATGAACCTGTGTACCAATTACCTCCACCTAAAAAACTTCCAGAATAAGATCCAGTAGCATAATCATTATATCCTGTATTTAACCATTGGGTTCCTCCAGAACCAGAAAATGTTCTATATCTCCAACTTACACCATTACTAGTAAAAGGTGAATCTAAATAAGTACCACTTCCATTATTCCAAGATCCAGATACGGGATATAATTCTAACATAGTATCAGCAATAATACCTTGGGCAGTTGCTATATAACATTTTAAACTACTAGAAAAATTCATTCCCCCTACTTTGTTATCTATAATATTTTCAATTTCATCTTGATCAAATTTAACTAAAAATCTAAATACTTGTGGTACTGGGTCATAGTTAACGTTTAGATTTCCAATTTCAATTATGGAATCTATTCCAGTATTCATTTTAGGATAAAAAGAATAAATACTAGCGTCTTTTGTGGGAAATAATTTATATACTGCCATTTTATAATGTTACTACTTTTCCTTTAATATCTTGGTTTAAATATTTTACTTCAAAAATACTTGGGTCTATAGAAGGATAAATTACTTTTCCTTGTGTTGCACCACTTACATCATAAGCATATTGAGAATATCCTAAATTAACCCCTGCTTTATTAGATATTAATATTTGATTTACTGTTTGTACTCCATTTATTTTATCTAATAATAATTCAATATTTTTTAATAAAATTGGTTGATTTATTTGCCAATTATTTATATTAAAATAAATTTGAAGTTCATTTATACATCTTGTTAAAACTTCACTATTATTAAAATTTGGAGCTGTTACTATTTCAAAATCTACTGCAATGTTTATTACAAATGCATCTTTTATACCTATTGAATCTCCAATTATTCTATATTGATTAATATATGATTTTAAATTATTTTTTAAAGTACTTGAAGCTATTGTTAGGTTACTATTTATGTTATATGATAAAACATATATATCTAAAGTATTATTTCCTTGATTTGCAGTAGGTTGTTGAGAATGAGCTTTTGATATAATACCATATTTAGAAGGCATACTTAAAGCTCTAACTAAATAATCGTCTGCTGTAACATTTCTTAACTGTGAATTAAAATTTGATAAGGCATTTTGTCTTATTTCTTCAACATTATCCCCACTATTACCACCACTAGCAGCATTTGAGTTGTTTGATGCTACAGAATCAAATATATATTGAGCAGTAACAGTATTTAAATTATTATTTAAAAATTTAACAGTTGAAGTATTTAAATTAGTTACAGTATTTGCTATTGAATTTGAACTTACTCCTCCACCGGTTACATACCTTACAGTTAAGGTTGTATTTGAAGGTGCTATACCATAAGTATTTGTAAATATAAAATTAGTAGGGGAATAAGCAGTTGTTAACTTATTTCTTTCATAGGGTAAACCTAAACCTATATTTTTTGGGTCTGGGATTATTTCTTCATCTGTATCAGAAGAGTTACCTGATCCAAATTGTATTTGTAATGATCCACTATTTAAAAAACGAGTTGCAAACCTACGTTGGACTTGTTTTGTTTGTAATATATAAGGGGTATCGTTACTATTTTGGTAATTATTAGGGTCATTAATATTAGTATTCTTAATAGAATCAAAAACTGTTTCTTGACCTAAATTATCTACTTCATAATATTCATTTCCATCACTATCAAAAACATCTATTATTCCTCCTATATTTAATGAGTCTACAGTTACAGTTGGAAATTCTTGATGATCTCCAAAACTAAAAGTTGTAGTATTAATAGTACCAGACGTAGCCTTTCTTGTCTTTTTTAATAAATAATATGTAGGTTCATTTGCGGATATTTGAGCTATACTTATTGTAGTTGGATCCGAAGAGTTTGATATAGAAAAATCTATAGGATCTTCAATATTAAAAGATGTTGAAGTAGTTGTTGAAGTTACTTGTGTATTTTGTTCTATAAACAATGCATAGCTAAAATCAGGAACTGTTCCACTTAGTGAAGATGATGCAGGTATAAGTTGGAAAAAATCTAAATCAACATTTGATAATCCTGTTGTTTTAGGTTTATAACCAAACATATAAGCTAAATCGTATATATTATTTGTTTGTCTTACATACTGTAAGTAAGTTTCTTGTAGTTGATTATCTAAATAAAAAGATAAAACATCTCCTACATATGAAGCTTGCTCCATAAACATAATACCAGGTGATGAAGGACTAAAGTCGGTATATGTTGTTGGGAAATAGGTTTGTGAGAAATTGATCAATTGAGATCTAAAATCTGTAAAATCTTTATTTAAATATTTTATGTCTCTTATTACTGCCATTATGAAAAGCTTAATTCTAGTTGATCATTAATACCTGTATCTCTTACATTATATTTTATTGAAACCATAATAGTATTAAAGTCTGGGTTCTGAAATGTTTCTACAGATTGGATTAATACATTAGGAAAATTATTTAATATTTTTTGTTGGATATCTTCTTTTATAAAATCTAAATTATCGTTTGAAATTTGTTCAAAAACATATTTTCTTAATCCCGCCCCAAATGAAGGGTTTCCTGGTCTTTCTCCTGGGTTTGTTAAGAAATAATTAATTAAATTATTTTTTATTGCATCTTTAGTTTGGTAATTAGATATAAAAACCGCCTCACCATTTAAAGGTAAATCAAAACCAATAGCTACACTTGGTCTTAAATCATTGGGGAATATTTTAGTTGCTGCAAATGCCATTATTTACCTCCCATTAACCCCATAATTTGATTCATTGATACTTCACCTTGTGGTAACTGACCATTAGGAGAAGATGTATCCATTGCTCCATTTACTTGTAAAGGTATATTATTTGTAGTTGCAGACATAGTTCCGTTTGCTCCTGGTCTCATACCATCTAAAACACCCATCATATTTTCTCTTAATTTAAGTTTTTCATCTTGTGGGAGTGATTGTTGTGATGTTTGAGAAGAAATTTTATTTGCTAAATTTTCTGATGGTTGTTTTGGAGAACGAACTGCTTCCATAAGAACATCTTTTAATTCTTCTTGAATTGCTTCCTTTACTGTTTCTTTTATTATTTTTTTTAAATCATTGATCTTCATATATGATAATTTATTATAAATATTAGATTAAAATGCTTTTAAATTATTTGAGGTTATATAAAACGCTAACTCATCTATTAGTATTTGATCTGATGAACTAAATGATGGTTCTCCTTTTAATTGTATTACTCCTTGTTTATTTTTAGCTACGGCACGTCGACGTTTTAACTGCCCTACTCCATCTACCGTTACTACTTTCATAGCAAACCCATTAACATTAGTTAAAACTGGAGTTCCTTCTGCTGCTGTTTCTTCTGTTAGATCTAATAGTTCTTGAGATATAGATTCATATTCTAAATCTTCATTATTAGCACATTCTTCCGTTAATTGATCTATACCTTTTAACAATAATACTATAGCAATTAAAGCTGCAACTAAAAATATTAAAGCAATTATAATTTGTTTATTTAAATCTTTATTTTGTTTTTCTAATTCTTTTATAAAATCAGATACTGATTGGAGATTTCCAATTACACTATAAGGAACTCCAACTCCCGGGGGTACTGCTACTGGAAATGGAAGGTTATCTATTGTTAATTTTAATTCTTTTAATTTTAAAGCTATAATAGAAAATACAGCTGCTAAAGTTGTATTAATTGCTAGAGCAATATAAATTTGATTTAATTGTTTTACAACCCTATTTCTTCTTTTAATATTATCTCTTAATACATCAGGTGTTGGACATACTTTTAATTCTTTTTGAGTTAATTTTGTAATACCAAATGCAATTAATAAACCAATAGCTAAAGGTATTAATTTCCCTTTAATTATATTAACTACATTCATAATTTGTTTCCTACGAGCTACTAATACTTTTTCAGGTGTAGATAAATATAATCGATTTATTTTAGATTTTGCATTATCTATTTCATTATTAACTTCATTTATAGCTTCATCTACAGCTATATCTATATTAACTAAACTAATAGTAATTAAATCAGATTTAATACTATTATCTAAGTTTTTTATTTCTTGAGTAGTAGGAGCATATCCTCTTTTAGCATATAATAATTTAGGATTTAAAATAACAATATCATTATCTCTAATTTTAACTTCTTTTTTTTCTTCTTTACCTGTTTTTGGATTTTTTATTGTTATGGTTACTATAGAAGGTAGTACAGCTACTTTTAATTTAAGATCAAAATTTCCCTTTTCATCTGTTTCAAATCGAGATACCCTTTCATTAGCTATGTTTTGTTTTCTGTTAGATAAATAATCTTCTAATTTTTTAGATGCTACACTTTTTTCAACTAAGTAATATTTTCCCCTATATGCGAATGGATTAGCTTCTGATGGAAGAGATAGGATTTCTTCTTTGGGTGTTGATGGTGTATATTGTTTTTCATTAAATGAAAAAAAAGAATTTTTACCTCCTGAATATCTTATATTTGGGTTTATATTAAAATCATTTTCATTAGATGTTTTATTTAAAATACCTTTACCTCTAGATATTACTGTTTCTAAATCTAAAGTATTATTTAAATTTTTTACTTCAGCTCTTAATTTTTTATTTTCTTGGTTTTCTATTTTAGCTCCAGCTCTTAATTTTTTTACTTCATTATTATTTCCTCTTAAATCTTTAATTTCTTTTCTACTTTTTTGTTTGTCTTTTTTAAATTGATTTCTTTCTTCCTCACTACCTCTATCAATAAAAGCCTCAATAGCCTTTACTGATATTTTAGGGATACCATCATTTGTATTTTTATCAAATACTCTACCTTTAATTTGGAATTCTTTTAAAACAGGAATATTACTTTTTAGTTGAGCTCTTAAACTTTGTATTTTTTCTCTCCTTTTTTTATTATTTATTTCTCTTTTTTTAATTCTTTCTTTTTTATTATTAGCTCTTAATTCTTTTCTTTCTTCAGAATCTAACCCCCTATCTAAATCAGATATTCTTTGAGTAATACTTTCAAAATCAATTTTATTACCTAGATTTTCTAGTAAAGCTTTTCCTTCAGCTGTTTCTAAAAATTGTAAAGTAACCTGTAAAAGTATTTCTTCTGAATCCATTTATAGAGTTTTTACTGTTTTAGATAGAAAATTATTTAATTGTTTTTGGAAATTTAAAATATTTTCCTTAGTACCTTGAGCACTTAAGGCTGAGGGGCCTAAATTTGGCTCTGATATAAGTGAATCCATTAGAAAGTTTAAGGATTCTAAAAATTGGTTAAATTGTTCCATAAACCTATCTCCCAACACCAAAGACTGATTAGCACTTGTATCTCCTAATCTTATGTTTTGGCCACTAATGTTAATATTATTTTCTCTAGAATATAGTCCTATGTCTTCAATAGAAGATAATGATATAGCTTTATTTGAATTTAAAAATATACTATCTGAATATGTATTAAGTATTAATCTTCCAGAATTGAGTATAATTTGTGGATTATTATATGAACCAAAGGATTCAGGTTGTTGAGTTGTTATAGAAGGGAATGATGTAAAGGGTGATGTTAAAGGTATAGCTTGAAAAGATGTTATATAAACTGAAGATAAATCTTTGTTTATATTTTCTATTATAGGTAACCATCCTTCTAAACTAGAATCTAAAGGCTGACCATTTCTTATTATAGTAATAGGATCTCCATTATCTCCGGCCCCAGACCAATTATTTTTATATAAAACACTTTTTGATTTTGAAGTATTTCCTAAACGAATTGAATTTCCAAACCTACCCTCTAATATATTATCCCCTGCAAAAGGTAAAATAGGGTGAATATCTGATTTTTCTACAAATGTTCCTCCTACTTTAGGTGAATTTAGATTTATTTCTGTAGAATTATCTGTAACTCTTCTTACAGAACCTCCTTCTATAGCCTGATAATCTTTTTCTTGGGAGGGTGGTAATTCTGGGTTTTGGAGTAAATTAGGATAGGCATTATGGTGAGGATGATTCCATAAATTTACAGTATTTAGATAATAATATGATTCCGAATTTGTATCATCTCCTATATTGGTGTTTGGAAGTTTTATTAAATAAACAATTTCATTTACTAAAGGATAATTTTTAAGGTATGAAATTAGGGGTAATGCTGTTGGCTTTTCAGGTGGATTACCTGTTTGTAAATCAACTATTTCAAAAAATATAGTACCTATACCATTCCATTCTCCGTAATTTACAAATTCGGGGTGAGTATCATCTAATATAATATCCTTAACCCTAGCAGATACTGTTTTTGAAAATAATTCAGAAATTTGATTTCCTAAATTAGTTGAAGTATCTGATGAGTTTAGATTATTATTTAACCCTGAAAATCCAAAACTAAGCGCCATTACTATTTCCTTCGAAGGTGGTATTAAATTTATCTAATTCAGCCATTAATTCTTCCTTTTCATCTTCTGTAATACTCAATGAATCTTCACTGGAGCTATTATTAAGCGCACGTTGCACTATAGTAGCCATTTTTATTAATTGTTCATCATTTCTTACGCCAATTTCCATGTATTCTTTAATAAGAGGTACAATTAAAGTTGCATCACCAATATCACTTATTAAAGGTTTTAATTCAGAAATTAAACCAGTAATTTGTTTTTCTTTCTTTTTTTGGTTATCATAAATTTCATTAAGAATATCCGAAAATTTTTTATCCTTAAATACAATATTGTCTAGTGATCCCATAATATAGTTTTATTATAAATATGGATATAAAAAGGGGTTAAAATCGAGTATACCCATTTTCAAGATAAAACACATAATTGGTTTTAAAAATCGCATGTAGTTTATCTGCTATTTTGGTAATTTTGGGGGTTTTCACATCTACCATTTCTCTTATATAAATGTATAATGCCTTTTTATTAAATACTTCTAAATCTTCCCTTTTTCTAAATAATTCTAATATGGCATCTGCTATTTTAGCATCATTTTTTTTAGGGAACAATCCATATATATTTTCGCTAACATGTTCAATATATATGTCTAAATATCTATCTAAATCACTTTTAATAAAATTATCTTCCATATTATAAGAATGGGTAGAGCCTTCTTTTGATAATTCTGTTATATCTGTTTTTTTAATTTTTTTATTATAATTTTTTGTAGTATATAAGATTAACCATCGTTTAACAATAGTCCCAAAATAAGAATATGCTTTTGCTCCTCTAGATGGGTCAAAAAGATGGATTTTTGATAAAAGAAAAGTTATTATTTCATGTTGAAGATGTTCTAAATTTTCAACTTCAGTATGATAAAATTTAAATGTGTGTATTATGTTTTGGGTAAGCTTAAAATAAGCATAATGAATATATTCCTCATATATCCTACTTCGTTGTTTAGAATCTTCAATAGGGTCTAAACTATTATATAATACTATATAGTCTTCCGTCTCCTGAGTAAAATAATTTTTACTCTTTTTTTTCCTTTTTTTGACCATAATTATAAATTAGGTTTGAACCTTGAAATGTTATTTTGTATTTTTTTTATCTCATTAAAAAACCAACCTATTTCATCATCTCCTTGAAAAGTGCCTTTTTGATCTATTTCTTTAAGTTTATTTTGAGATTCTTCTATTTGTAAAGATAATTTTTTATAAAAATCAATATAAGATACAATAACATCTTCAGCTTTTTCGTTTTTTTGAAGAAGGTTAAAGGTCGTATATCCTAAAATAACGACCAATATACTTAAAATTATAATTATAGTTTCAAACATTATAAATTATCTAACATATTTTTAAGCCCTGGACTAGATATAGTATTTAGAGCTTTTGTTTTATTTTTAGTCTTTGACTTTAATGTATAATTTTTTTTCATTGTATCCAAGTTATTTTCTTCTTTAAATTTAGGTAACCATTCTATTTCAAATTCAATTCTGGCGGCTACCATATCTGCTTGGTGTAAAATAAAAGGAAGTGAAGTACGAGGTTTTTGTTCGGGCATATATCCTTTTAAATATTTTTCATTTGCATTATCATATAACCCATCATGAGTTTGTATAGCTACCATTTCATTAAAAGAATAAGTAATATCATGTTGTTGAAGTAAAAATAAACCTCTATCGGGGACTGAAGCAAATGCTAATTTTTTATTAAACATATAATCTTCTCCCAATTTATCACGTCTCCATTGATCTGTTTGAGGTATATAAGCTTCATGATTTTTATCACCTATTTTTCCTAAGTCATGGTTAATAGCTGAAAATATTAACTCTTCTTTAGTAAAAGTAGTCATATCACATCCTTCTGAAGACCAAAGATCATATTGTTTAAGAGAACATCTAACTACTCTATTAACATGATCAACATATCCTCCTGGAAACGCAGAATGATATTCTTTTTTATGAGAAGCAGGCATAATAATAATGCGGTCTTCATATTTCTTATAAAAATTAATTAATTGTTCTCCCCTATTACCTGGGATGTGCTCTTTAATACTATTTAAAAATATTTCCCAATTAGATTGGATTTGTTCTGCTGTTAATTTCATAACCTTTAATTTATTTAATTTATTTAATTTATTTTATTCATTTCTCCTGGAGACATTGGTTCATTTTCAATCATATCTTTAATATCTTCAACGATCCCTTGTGCTTTAACTATATTAACTTTATAACTTTCAATTGGAGATTGTCTATTAACAATTTGTCTTAATGTAATTAGTGTTGTTTCTAGCATATCTAGTTTTCTGGTAAGTAGGTTTCTGTTTCTCATGACTTATTTTTATATAACTGTTTAATTATTAATTTCTTATTCCCCGGGTTTCTAATTCATTTTTTTTACCTCTTATTTTAAATCCCTTTTTCCCAACACCCGTGATATTAAGGTATGTAGGGGATTTATGGTATCCAAGTAATTTTAAATTTTCTTTAAAAGTTGTTTTATTTTAAAAAGATGGGCACACCTTTCATATTTTTCTTTACCTTCAAAGTGCATAATAGAATTTTGAAGTGATTTAGTAAAGCTAACAGGTTCAAAATCATTTATAGCTAATTTATGGGAATAGTTGTTGATATCAATCTGCTTTATATAAAACCAAGCTCTGTTATAGATAGTATATTCAGAAATTTCTTTAGTTTTATCTACACTATAAGTTGCTCCTTCTTTTTTAAAGAAATTTTCAAGTTTTTTATGAAATATAAAATGGTTTGTAATCAATTTAGTAAACATTCCTATTTTAGCATATGGGGTGTTCATAAAGACATTAACAGTGTTAGAGTCTAATTTTTTAATTGACTCATCCCCATCAAATAGTTCAAATATTTTATCTTTATTCACTTCCTTGTAATTTTAAAATATTATAAGCCCTTTCAGCTGCGATTTCATAATCTATTTCCTCATTTTCATACATAGAAGAGGTCATTTTTTGCCATTGAGAGAAAAATCCCTTATTATAGGCTTTAAATCCAAATTCTTCAACTATTTTACCATTAATAACCCCCATATACCCATAAATATGAATTTTAGTTAAGATTTTCTAATTCTGACTTTAAATCCTCACTTACTTGTTGTAAAATTTTATATTCTTTAACAACGTCTTTTTTCTTTGGGTTGTGTGGGTGGAATTTCCAAATTTCTTCCATTACTGTTTCACAAGCAATCAAATCACCTATTAATTCTGATTTTTGATTGTCTAATATTTGTTGTGGAGTTAATTTAATTTCTTTCATTTTTTTATTTTTATTGTTTTTTGTTTTTTAATCGTATATGTTATCTTGAACTTCTCTTCTTAGGCTTTCTAAGATAAGTAAGGTACCATTAATATCTCGGGATTCCAATGAATCAATAGCATTGTTTACTTTTAAATATAATCTTTCTTTTATTATTTTATTCATCTAATATTATTTTTAATTGGTAATTTTTAATAACCTTGGCATCATCCCATTCTCCAGCCCATTTGGTTTTAATAAAAACATTTATAGTATCCCCTACCATCTCATCGTCATAAAATACGTTTTGTTTGGGTCTATTAGTGTATTTACTGTATGTCCCTAATAATGTCGGGGAATATGGACAATCCAAACACATATTTTTAGTAATCTGGTAACCTACAATATTAAGGGGAGGATGAACACCTGCCATATCTTCTATAGTGTAAGTTACATTCCCTACAGGGATTGGATTATTAAATCCTCCCCCAGTAAAATATCCTAAAAATGAATATAAGGGTACAGTAAACTGAAAATTATTAATCCAAACCCAATAATCTGAGTCATATCCAGTTTCTATTATTGATACCCCATTAATTTTATATTCTTCATTTACATCATTTAAAAATCCATCAATAGTAAAGTAGTTAATACCTTCATGAAAAATATGCCAATAACCCCTTTCATCCAAATAAGAATTAGGTTGTGATAAAGGGTTAATAACAAATTCAGCATTACAATCCCCCCCAACACAGGTTGTGGAGGAAATTATTTCCTCCCTACTACAACTAGTAAGGAGAAAAATAAATCCTAATATTAATAATAATTTTTTCATTATGCTACTAATTCTAAAGCTTTATT